>FPHV01000219.1_pt1 | contig 9798 bp, 8 predicted proteins | sample 1057351 | NCBI WGS metagenome assembly FPHV01 (sample SAMEA4473329, study PRJEB15554) | hydrothermal vent metagenome | biome: marine basaltic hydrothermal vent biome; feature: marine hydrothermal vent; material: water | place: Pacific Ocean | collected 2011-06-14/2011-07-23 | depth 1685 m | reverse complement strand
CATTCATAAAGGCCAATCGCCCGAGAGAAAAGACAAGGGTAAAGATAAAAAAGACACCATTGAAGGCGAGTTTTGGGAAGACTAAAAACCTTAGACGAATGGCTTGATTGGCAAGAGAGCTTGCATACCCAAGAAATTGACCTTGGGCTCGAGCGCATACAAAAAGTCTATCAAAAATTATTTCCAAATGGTGTTCCTTTTCAAGTAATCATGGTTGCAGGCACTAATGGTAAAGGCTCTACCATTGCTTTTATCGATAGTATTTATCAACAGTCAGATTTTAAAGTTGGCGCTTTTACCTCGCCACACCTTATTAAATATAACGAGCGATTTAGCGTTAATGGTGAAATGGCTAGTGATGAAAGCATCTGCCAAGCCTTTGATGCAATTGAAGTGCTTCGAGGTGAAACCTCTTTAACCTATTTTGAATTTTCAACCTTGGCTGCATTGGTGATTTTTGCTCATGAAAAAGTAGATGTTGTAGTTTTAGAAGTTGGGCTAGGCGGTCGACTCGACTCAGTAAATATAGTAGACCCTAATGTGAGCATCATTACCAATATCGCTATTGATCACACTGATTATTTAGGCGATACACGCGAAGCTATCGGCTTTGAAAAAGCTGGCATTATGAGGAGTGATACGCCTTGTATTTGTGGTGATCAAAATCCCCCGACTTCACTGCAAAATCATGCCGACAATATTGGCGCATTGCTCACCTTTGTTAACCAACCGTATCTTGGAAAAATCAACTTACAAGGCGAACATCAGCAACACAATGCCGCCCTTGCGATTGAAGCGGTTAATCAACTACAGCCGATGCTCCCTATAGATAAAAATCAATTATCTATAGGGCTAGAAAAAGCCAATATCTTGGCTCGTTTTCAAGTCAAAACGGTTAATAATAAAACCATTGTGCTAGACGTTGCCCATAATGAAGCAGCCATCAAAAGCTTGGCAGAAACCTTAAAATCAAAAAAAGTACCAACCTTGGCAATTTTCTCAGCACTTAAGGATAAAAATATTAAGCTTATGATTAATGCGATTGAGTCTTGCATTGATGAATGGTTAATCGTGCCACTTTCAGTTAATCGTGCAATCAAAATCCAAGACTTGGTTGAGAAATTTAGCTTATCAAGCAAAATCACCACTTGCAAGGATATGGAATCCGCTATCCATCAGGCGCTCAATACGCAACAATATCAACGCGTTGTTATTTTTGGTTCATTTCACACCGTAGCTGACGCCATGAAAATTCTAGATAAATATTAAGCCTTCATGGTCTACGCATAGCGATATAATCTTGTAAAATTAGCGATTAACTAGGGAGCACTAATGAGTGATTTTTTTGCAAATATTTGGGAAACGATTGGCCTACTGGTTTGGTCTGACTGGCTAACGATTGCCATCTTAATCGGCTTTCTTGTACTTGGCATTAAACGAGGATTAGCCAAAGAACTCATCAACTTAGCATTCTTACTATTAGCCATTGTAATCGCTTGGTTATTTTACCAAGGTTTAGCCGAAACACCAATCATCACCTGGCTAACGCTCTCTTACAAATCCCATTTAGCAATCGCTTTTGGTGTTCTCTTTATTGGTGTTTTACTAATCAAAAAAGCTTTATACAAACTCACAGCGCTTTCATCTAGTGTTAGCAATCCTTGTGCACTTAATCGAATCTTTGCCTTATTGATATTTTTCACAACTACGACCGTTGTGAGTTGGTACTATTTAGATGGTGTTGCCGGACTGGGTATTATGGAAATCGTTGTTACCAATGAGTCTGTTCGAATCGGTTTGTCGTTCGCTATTGTTTTTGCTATTATTGTTGGCGTATGCTCTTCTATTTCAAACATGCTAAATATTTCAATTGGCTCAAGCAAGCCTTGTCTACTTGAGTCATTTTTTCAGAAGATTTTAAATGGCTTACACAGTACTGACAGTGCGCTCAACGCACGCAATGTTGACAGTACAAAAAACAAATTACTGGGTGGTTTGATTGGATTGATTAAAGGCAGTTTGGCAATTTTAATCATGGTGCTGGTTCTGCAAAGTATTGAATGGGTTTCCCAACAATACTATTGGGCTGAAACCAAAGGCGCACTCAAAACCTTTCAAGATGTGGCTTCAGATATAAAACCTGAATTATCACAGTATTTATTATTTATCGAAAACGAATAAGGAAAACAGCCTATGTGCGGTATTGTTGGCATTTTATCCACCACTAAAAAAGACACGGCGCTTTATATCTATGACGCCTTAACCATTCTCCAGCATCGTGGACAAGATGCGGCTGGCATTGTTACTTCGCACAAAGGTCGCTTCTATATGCGCAAGTCAAATGGCTTGGTTAAAAACTCATTTAGAACCAAGCACATGTCTAAACTATTGGGTGATATGGGCATTGGTCATGTTCGTTATCCGACAGCTGGCAGCTCATCTGGCGCAGAAGCTCAGCCTTTTTATGTGAATTCACCTTACGGTATTGCCTTTGCCCATAACGGCAATTTAACCAATACCAAGCAACTCGAAAAAGAGCTGTTCGAACAAGACCTGCGCCACATTAATACCAACTCAGACTCTGAGATCTTGCTTAATGTATTTGCCAGTGAATTAGCCAAATTAAAAAAACAACGCATTAACGAAAAAGATATTTTTGATTCGGTAACTCAAGTGCACAAACGTGTGCGTGGTGCTTATGCCACGATTGGCATGATTCCAGGCTATGGTATTTTTGGCTTTCGCGATCCAAATGGCATTCGTCCACTCATTTTAGGAAAACGCACCACCAAAGGCGGCACTAAATACATGCTTGCTTCAGAAAGCGTGGCACTCACTGCATTGGGTTATCAAATTACACGCGATATCGAACCAGGTGAGGCTGTCGTCATTGACAGAACAGGTAACGTCTTTACGCAACAATGCGCTGACAACCCTAAATACTCACCTTGTATCTTTGAATTTGTCTACTTCGCTAGACCAGATTCAGTTATCGACAATATTTCAGTTTATAAATCTCGTTTGAGAATGGGTGAGCGTCTTGCAGATAAAATTAGCCGAGAATGGGATGTTAACGATATTGATGTCGTGATTCCAATTCCAGACACTTCTCGCGTTGCCGCCTTACAATTAGCCCACAAATTAAAAGTTAAATATTCTGAGGGTTTAATTAAAAACCGCTATATTGCTCGTACTTTTATTATGCCGGGGCAAAAACAACGCAAAAAATCAGTACGACAAAAACTCAGCACCATTGAGCTAGAATTTAAAGGAAAAAACGTTTTATTAGTGGATGACTCCATTGTGCGTGGTACTACCAGTGAGCAGATTGTACAAATGGCGCGTGATGCTGGCGCTAATAAAGTATTTTTTGCCTCAGCTGCACCACCGGTGCGCCACCCCAATGTTTATGGCATTGATATGTCCAGTGAAAAAGAGTTTATTGCACACGATAAAGATGTTGGCCAAATTTGCCAAGCTATTGGCGCTGACAAGCTGATTTATCAAGACTTAGATGACCTCATTTGGTGTGTCCAACAAGGTAATGCAAACATTACTGAGTTTGATTGTTCTTGTTTTAATGGTGAGTATGTCACTCAAGATATTGACAAAAATTATCTTGATCAAATCGAATCTTTGCGTTCTGATTCTGCCAAGCAAAAAAACAACACCAACGAAAGTTCTGAATTGATTTGTAATGATGTAGAATAAGCCTTATTTAACGATTATTATCCAGACATGAAAGACTTAAAATTCGATACCAAAGCCATACGCGAAGGCTATCGAACCACACAAGAGCAGGAGCATTCCGAGGCTATTTTTTTAACCTCAAGTTTTGTCTTTGATTCTGCCGAACAAGCCGCCAACCGATTCTCTAAAGAAGAGCCGGGCAATATCTATGCGCGCTTTACCAACCCAACAGTTGATGCATTTGAAAAAAAACTAGCTGCACTTGAAGGTGCCGATGCTTGCGTTGCCACATCAAGCGGCATGGCGGCAATCTTTGCTAGTATTATGGCCTTGTGCGAATCGGGTGACCATATTGTGGCTTCGCGTAATATGTTTGGCACTTCTATTGTCTTACTAAACACCATTGTTAGTAAATTTAATGTGGGCATTAGTTATGTTGATTTGGGTGATTTATCCCAATGGCAAGACGCAGTTCAAGACAATACAAAATTATTTTTATTAGAGACGCCATCCAACCCATTGGGCGAAGTGGTAGATATCACTGCGCTTAGCAAAATCAGTCAAGCTAACAATATTTTACTGGCAGTTGATAACGCAATTTTGTCTCCAGCATTACAAAATCCAATCAAACTAGGGGCAGATGTTGTGATTCACTCAGCCACTAAATACATTGACGGCCAAGGTCGTTGTTTGGCAGGTGCGGTATTAGCCAATGAAGCCATTATTGAGCAGGTCAGTGCCTTTACTCGCGCAACTGGCCCAAGCCTCAGTGCTTTCAATGCCTGGATCGTACTCAAAGGCTTAGACACATTAAGTCTTAGAATGAAAGCGCATTCATACAACGCCCTTAAACTGGCAACCTGGTTACAGACCCAAGATCAAGTTGAAAAAGTACATTATTTAGGCCTAGAATCGCACCCAAATCACACCTTGGCTAGCACTCAACAATCTGACTTTGGTGGTATTGTCTCGTTTGAAGTTAAGGGTGGTCGTGAAGCGGCATTTAAAGTGATTAATGCAACTGAAATACTTTCTATTACAGCGAATCTCGGTGACACAAAAACCACCATTACTCATCCGGCAAGCACCACGCATGGACGACTCACTGATAATGAAAAACAACAAGCCAACATCAACGAGGGCCTCATTAGAATCTCAGTTGGATTAGAAGATGTCGGTGATGTGATAAATGACATTAGCAAAGGGCTTTGAAGTATAATTTTCGGTAAATATAGACACAAGGACTGATTGATGCAAAACTCTTATTCATACGAAGAATTAATCAAATGCGGTAACGGTGAGTTATTCGGCCCCGGTAACGCGCAATTACCACAACCACCAATGCTGATGTTTGATCGCATTACTCATATCTCTGATAAAGGCGGTAAACACGACAAAGGTCAAATTATTGCAGAGCTTGATGTTAAGCCTGACTTATGGTTCTTTGGTTGTCACTTTAATGACGATCCGGTCATGCCTGGCTGCTTAGGCTTAGACGCTATGTGGCAGTTAATTGGTTTTCATTTAGGTTGGCTCGGCGGTCCTGGCCGCGGTCGTGCACTAGGTGGTAGCATTAAGTTTACAGGCCAAGTATTGCCAACAGCCAAAAAAGTGGTTTATAAAATTGATTTATCTCGCGTCATTGCACGTAAGCTTTACATGGGTATTGGCGATGCCACCATGGAAGTTGATGGCAAAGTTATTTACGAAGCTACTGACTTAAAAGTTGGTTTATTCACTGATACAAGTGGTTTCTAATGCATAGAGTTGTTGTTACTGGTATGGGTATTGTTTCTAGCTTAGGCGCAAACTGCGGCGAAGTATTAGAATCTTTAAAAACGGCTAAATCAGGTATTAAATTTGACGAAACTTATGCAGAACTTGGTCTTAGATCTCATGTTTCTGGTCAAGTTGCTGAAGTCGATTCGAGTGATGTTATTGATCGAAAAATGAAGCGCTTTATGGCGGATGCGGCTATTTACAATGCCGTTGCGCTTGATGAAGCCATCAAGCAATCCGGCTTAACTGAAGATCAAATTTCTAATCCACGTACAGGTCTTATTATGGGCTCTGGTGGTGCAAGCAATCAAAACGTAGTCGAAGCAGCGGACATCTTAAGAGAAAAAGGCATTAAGCGTGTTGGTCCTTATCGCGTACCGCGTACCATGGGCTCAACCACTTCAGCTTGTTTATCTACCCTATTTAAAATCAAAGGCATCAACTATTCAATTAGCTCTGCTTGTTCAACCAGTGCACACTGTATTGGCAATGCAATGGAGCAAATTCAAATGGGTAAACAAGATGTGGTATTTGCTGGTGGTGGTGAAGAGCTCGATTGGTCGCTAACCATGTTATTTGATGCGATGGGTGCTTTATCAAGCAAATACAACGAGACCCCTGAAAAGGCCTCTCGCGCTTATGATGCAGATCGTGATGGCTTTGTTATCTCTGGTGGTGGTGGTGCATTAGTATTAGAATCGTTAGAACACGCCGAAGCACGTGGTGCAACCATCCTAGCAGAACTTACCGGATATGGTGCGACCTCTGATGGTTATGATATGGTCGCCCCATCTGGCGAAGGCGCAAAACGTTGTATGGAATTAGCCATCTCAACGGTTGATGGTCCTATTGATTACATTAATGCACATGGTACTTCTACCCCGGTGGGTGATGTAAAAGAGCTTGGCGCTATTAAAGAAGTTTTTGGTGACAATGTTCCTAATGTTGGTTCTACTAAATCACTTTCAGGCCACGCCTTAGGTGCGGCTGGTGTCAATGAGTCTATCTACTCATTGCTGATGCTCCAAAACGATTTTATGGCGGAGTCTGTCAATATTGAAAATCTTGATGAAGCAGCCCAAGGCGTGCCAATTGTACAAGCTACGACCATTCAATCACTCAACCGTGTGATGTCGAATAGTTTCGGATTTGGTGGTACAAACGCTTGCTTAGTTTTTGAAAAATTTAAGCAATAAGCCACTTTAACAAATACAAAAAAGCCGCTAATCTTAGCGGCTTTTTATTGTCTGTAGTTGCAATCTAGCTAAGGCCTAGCGTCCATCTCTTTTTCTTCCTTCTCTGATGGCAGCAAGTCTTCTTTACTAATACCTAAGGCCAAAATCATCGAGCTGGCAACATAAATAGAAGAGTAAGTACCAATCACCACACCAATCAGTAAGGCTAACGCAAAACTATGGATAATTTCGCCACCTAAAAAGAATAGCGCCATTAACACCAATAACGTTGTTAATGACGTCATAATGGTTCTAGAAAGGGTTTGATTTAGTGCGCCATTAATAATCTTTGCAGGATCAACATGGCGAGTGGAAAGAAAGTTTTCACGAATTCGGTCAAATACCACAATGGTGTCATTCAACGAGTAACCAATCACCGCAAGAATCGCCGCTAATACCGTTAAATCAAACTCTATTTGTAATAATGAAAACACACCCAGGGTAATGATTACATCGTGAATTAAGGCTGATATCGAGCCCAACGCAAAACGATATTCAAAACGAATCGCCACATAAATTAAAATACCAATCAATGCATACAGCATTGCCAAACCGCCATCATTGGTGAGTTCTTCACCAACTTTAGGGCCAACAAATTCAACACGGCGAATATCCACATCATCACCCAATAAGTGAATAATTTTTGAACTGAGCTTAGCACTGGAAACCGCTTGAGGCTCAAGACGAATTAAAATTTCTTTGGTTGAGCCAAAATATTGGACATTTGCACTCTTGAACCCTGCTTCACTCAGCGTGTTTCTCACTTTAGTCAAATTAACATCTTGCACGTAGCCCACTTCAATAAGTGTTCCGCCAGTAAAGTCAATACCGAACTTCAAACCATGCGTTGATAATGAAAATATTGAAACAGCAATTAATGCCAATGACACAATAATGGCATAAGTGCGCTTACCAACAAAATCAATCGTAGGGATATTTAATGCCTTCATATTGACAACTCCTCTAGCTTTTTACCGCCATAAATTTTATTAATAATGGCTCTCGAAACAATAATTGCTGTGAACATCGAAGTCACAATGCCAATCGACAAAGTAATAGCAAAACCTTTAATCGGGCCTGTACCAAAACTAAACAACACCAATGATGCTATCAGTGTGGTGATATTGGCATCTGCAATCGTCAACACCGCTTTATCGTAACCACTTGAAATGGCTTTTTGAATATTATTTTGTGAGCCCAATTCTTCTTTAATGCGCTCAAAAATCAGCACGTTGGCATCCACCGCCATACCAACCGTTAATACGATGCCAGCAATACCTGGTAAAGTTAATGTGGCTTGCAATAGGGATAGTACTGCCACAATCATCACCAGGTTAAGCGTTAAAGCAATGTTTGCCACCAGGCCAAACACACGATAACGAACTGCCATAAATATCAAAACTAAGACAAAACCAACAATCACTGACAACACACCCTTTTGAATATTATCTGCGCCAAGGCTTGGACCAATGGTGCGCTCTTCGATAATTTCAATCGGTGCTGAAAGCGAACCCGCTCTAAGCAATAATGCTAAATTACGCGCTTCACGTGCACTGTCAATGCCGGTAATTTGAAAACGCGATGAAAAAGTACCCTGAATCGTGGCTGCATTAATGATGTCTTTGGTAGTGGTGCGCTTCTTTAGCGGATTACCTTCCTTATCAAGCACGACTCTACCATCTTTATCTGTAATGGTTTCCACTTGATTTTCAATAAACACCACAGCCATGCGGTGATGTAGATACTTCTTAGTAGTGTCCAGCATTGCACGGCCACCGGCACTGTCCAAAGTAATATTCACCATTGGAATATTATTTTCTTGGTCAATACCTGAAGATGCACCCGTGATATTTTCACCCGTCGTAATTACTCGGGTTTTTAATAATAAGGGGCGCCCATCTTTAAAGTAATAAAGCTTCGAGCCAATCGGCGTTCTACCTGATTGAATCGCTGTTTGTGTGTCATTCTTTTCATCTACCAATCTAAATTCTAGTGTGGCCACTGCACCTAGAATTTCTTTAGCACGAGCCGTGTCTTGTACGCCTGGCAGTTGTACTACAATACGTTCTAAGCCTTGTTGTTGAATAATTGGCTCGGCTACACCTAGCTCGTTCACTCGATTTCTTAGCGTGGTAATATTTTGTTTTAAGGCGCTGCTTTTGGCTATTTTTTGTGCATCATCACTAATACCTACCTGAATCAATAATTCATCTTGATTGTCGGTTTCAAGCACAATCAAATCACTAACATCTGACTTAATACGGGCTAGCGCCTTTTCTTTTAACTCAAGTGTTTTAAAACGAATAGCGATGTTATCGCCATCTTTCTTAATACTCTTATACAAACGGTCTTCACGCAACAAAGTACGTAATTCGTTATAATATTTATCAATCGACATTGCTAGCACTGCTTGCATATCCACCTCGAGCAAGAAATGTACGCCACCTCGAAGATCTAGCCCTAACGACATAGCTCTACCACCCAAATCCGATAACCACAATGGAACTGAAGGGGCTAGATTAAGCGCAACCACATAATTACGGCCTAACTCTGTTTTGAGCAAATCTTTCGCCGACAGTTGGGAAGCGTTGTCATCAAAACGCACTAAAATACGGCGGTTTGACAAGGCTGCTGATTTGTAATGAATATTTTTTACTTTTAGCGTATCTGTGATTTTGGCTAAATCAGATTGCTCAATAGCGGCATCACCCGCACTGGATACTTGCACCGCTAAGTCTGAACCAAAAATATTTGGCAAAGCGTAAAGTGTTGATAATAACAAGAAAAAAGCGATTAACGCATTTCTCAAACCGGAGTAATGATTCATGGGCTTATTTATACCTTAATTTAAATCTTGACGCTGCCTTTTGGTAGCTTTTGATTAATACCCTGCTTCTGTACTTTGATTACCACACCATCGGCAATTTCCAATGTAGCAAAAGATTCATCCACTGACATCACTTTAGCCACAACACCACCATTGGTCACTATTTCATCACCTTTTTTTAGTGCGGCTAAAAGTGCTTTATGATCTTTCGCACGTTTTTGCTGTGGTCTAATTAACAAGACATACATAACCGCAAGCAACAGCCCC
>FPHV01000209.1_pt1 | contig 9847 bp, 5 predicted proteins | sample 1057351 | NCBI WGS metagenome assembly FPHV01 (sample SAMEA4473329, study PRJEB15554) | hydrothermal vent metagenome | biome: marine basaltic hydrothermal vent biome; feature: marine hydrothermal vent; material: water | place: Pacific Ocean | collected 2011-06-14/2011-07-23 | depth 1685 m | reverse complement strand
TAAAGCAAACGCATGGTTTCAAATTTATTTTGTTGCGCCTCAATAAACTTTAAATACGTATAGGTTTGCCCTTCATTCGTATCAAGCGATGATTTAATAGGGGCCAACAATAAAGACTGGTCCGCAAATTCTTTCATGTGCATCATTGGCGAGTCATCATTTCGAGCGCCACGACCAAGCCCTGGCATAATCACCGTGTCAAATTCCAAGCCTTTAGACTGATGAATGGTCATGAGCTTTACGCTTGCTGTTTCACTCGGTGCATACAGCTCATCTAAGGCGGCCTTAATTGTCTCAACGTCTAATGACTGTTGCTGTTCGCAAGTATTAACAATAGACAAAAACTGGTCTTTAATTAGCCTATCAGCTTGTGATAATGATCGACTGATACCAAGCTGGTCAATCGCAAAAGTGAGTAATTCAACAAAATTAAACCGCCCTTGATTATCCAAAATCGCTTGTAAGCATACCTGTAAATGTTGTGCTCTTTTTTGACCATCTTGGCTTAATTGCGCTAAAGTTTTTTCGTTAGTTAGTTGCGCATAAATAATTTGACTATCGTCTGCCGATAAAACCAAAAGGTCGTCTAGCGTTAGCCCACACCAAGGGGATCGCAACACACTTAACCAGGCCAATTTATCGCCGAGATGCATGAGTGCTCGTGCCAATGAGAACAAATCTCGTGTTAATAGATGATCTTTAAGTGGGGTAATTTTTAACGATTCAAACTCAATATTATGTTGTTTTAACAAAGGCGTGATTTCCACCAAGTGTGTTCGACTTCTAACCAAAATTGCTATCTTGCTGGTGGGGCGCTCAGCCAAGGTGGATTCCACAATATCCAATACTGTTTGCGCCTCGTCTACAAATTGATCATTCGAAAAAGGATGAAAATTAATCGCTTGGTGTTGTATTGTATTTGAGGCAGATTGAGAAGATGAATAAGCAATAGCACCCTGATAGATGTCCTCATGAGTGGGGAAAATATCTTGGAAAAATCGGTTATTACCTTCTACGATGCTCTTAGATGAGCGGAAATTTGTACTTAATAATAACGAACTAGGTTTAATATTAGCAATACCACTTACCTTAACTTGTAAAAATAATCCTACTTGAGATTCTCTAAATCGATAAATCGACTGCATGGGATCGCCCACCAAAAATAAAGTTTTTCCGTCATTTGGTTGCCAATGCTTAATCAGCTTTTCAATGGTATTAAACTGTGAAGCAGAAGTATCTTGGAATTCATCAATCAACAAGTGCTGCAATTGATAATCTAAAAATAAAGCGATATCACTAACGCTAGATCGGTCATCTAACGCTTGGTTGGCATTCAGCGCCACTTCGATAAAATCATGCGCTTGTTTTTGTTCAAAGTGCAGGCTTAGTTGTGCAACACAAAGTTTTAATACTTGTGCAATCACTGTCAATGTGTCTGCTTGAATTTTAGAAAAATCGAGCGCAGGTAATTGCGTCACTTGATGTAGCAACTCTCGTAATGAATCTTGCGTCGACAATACCTGCAGATGCTCCATTAACGCATTTTTTTGCGCTTTCAGCTCAACAGGATAGCCACAATTTTTATCTAACTTTTTACGCCACAGTCCTTTTTTGTTTAAACACAAAGACTCAATCGCCTGCCACTTAGCCAAGTCTGTCAACTGGTGGCCCGGCAGTTTATCAACCTGAGCTTGCTCACTGTCAGCACTTGATGTCATTAGCTCAAAAAATGATTGATCCAAATGTAACTTAGCCACTTGCTCTAAATGAGACAAATGTTGAATGACAATCTTCTGCGCACTATTTTTTAAAACATCGGCATCTAACGCTTCACCCCGATACAATCGCATTAGCCATTGATCACGCTTAGACAACATATGTATAACCAGGCGATAAAATTTTTCTACATTGTTGTCCAAATACAATAACAAATGAGCAATTGCTTTACTGTGCTGTGGATCATCGACTAGTAGCAGGGTTTGCATTGCGGCTTGTTTATAAGCTTGATTGCGTTGCCATTGTGCCGCCATAATTTGGCGAGGTACTAATTGTGTCTTAGAGGGATAACGACTACTAATCAAACTAGATAGGCCGTCAATGGTAGATATTTTTAAACGTTTGGGGTTGTTTAATACTTGCCAGTTTCGCTCATCCGAACGCGCCATTACAGCTTGCGCCAGATCATAAGTAACTTGCTTGTGTATTTCTTCTGGTCGAGGTTGATCGATTGATTGTAAAGCTGATAGAACCCGTTCCGTTAATTCATCAACCGCCTTATTGGTAAAGGTCATGGCGATAATATTCTCAGGCTCTGAACAAGTGGTCAGTAACTTAAGATATCGCTGTGTTAATAACTCAGTTTTGCCTGAACCGGCAGGGGCTTGAACAATATAAGATTGTGTGACGTCTAAGGCTTGATCTCTTTGTGCCTGATCATTCATACACGCTTATCATTACATTGAATCGGGCGCATTCACACTAAGTAAATTTAACCCGTTAGAAATGACTTGCTTCACCGCACTAATGAGCAACAATCTAGAGTTTCGCAACGTAGCATCTTCGACCAAAAATTCACTGTTATTGTAATAGCTATGGAAATCACCGGCTAATTCGCGTAAGTAATATGCCAGCAAGTGAGGTTCGTAATTAAGCGCTGAAGATTGCACCACATCCTTATAACGGTTCAGTTGTTTGATTAAAGTACTTTCTGCTTCGTTATTAAGTAATGACAAATCAATCGTTGTTGCATCGCCAGCATCTTGCTTCAGTACCGAACAAATACGGGCATGGGCGTATTGAATATAAAACACTGGATTTTCGTTGGTTTTAGATTTGGCTAGGTCAAGGTCAAAATCCATGTGCTGTTCTGATTTACGCAATACATAGAAAAAACGTGCCGCATCATTACCCACTTCATTGCGCAATTCTTCCAAGGTAACGAACGAGCCACTACGCGTCGACATGGCGACTTTTTTACCACCTCGATACAAATTAGCAAATTGCACCAATAGAATCTCTAGCTTGCTTTCATCAAATCCAAGTGCTTTAATAGAAGCTTTAACTCGAGCAATATAGCCATGATGATCCGAACCCCAAATATTAATAATTTTGTCATAACCACGCTCAAACTTTTCTAAGTGATAGGCGATATCCGAAGCAAAATAAGTGTGCATGCCGTTATCACGCACCACAACTCGATCAAGATCATCACCAAAATCTGTGGTTTTAAACCAAAGCGCACCGTCTTTTTCATAAATATGACCAGAAGATTGCAATGCTTCTACCGTGGTTTTTGATAACCCGCTATCGACTAATGATTGCTCAGAAAACCACTGCTGATATTCAACGCCGAATTCTGCCAAATCAGTTTTAATACCCCCCAGAATTTGATCAATAGCCAAATCAAACACGACTTTATAACTATCGCCCAACTGGGCTTTGCAGTTTGCAATCAAATCATCAATGTGCTTTTCTTTATCGCCACCGTCTTTTGCATCAGCATGCACATCTAAGAAAATATCTAACTTATCCACACCATTGATTTGTTTAGCAATGTCAAAAATGTAATCACCTTTGTAGCCATTGTCTGGAAATTTTTCTGTTTCAATATAGCGCAAGTAAACCGAGGTAGCCAAAATATCCATTTGACGACCCGCATCATTCACATAATATTCGTTGTCTACTTCAAAGCCAACTGCGCGCAACAAATTAGCTACGGTGGCGCCATAAGCAGCGCCTCGACCATGGCCAACATGCAATGGGCCGGTTGGATTGGCCGATACAAATTCAAGTAAAACGCGTTGCTTAGCGCCCACGCTGGACAAACCAAAAGTCTTGCCTTGGTCAATAATTTGACTCACAACCGAAGCATTTGAGTCTTGTGACATAAAGAAGTTAATAAAGCCTGGACCGGCGATTTCCACCTTGTCTATTTCTGCAGAATCTGGCAGATTATCAATGATTTTCTGAGCTAAATCACGAGGCGAGCATTTGGCTTGCTTAGAAAGCATCATAGCGATATTAGAGGCAAAATCACCTTGTGCTTTATCTTTAGAATGGTCAATACGGATATTGTCTGGCACTTCAGTCAGTACGCCATTAGTCACTAAGGCTTCTAAACTTTGCGTTAATAGGGTTTGTATTTGTTCTTTCATAGCCTCTAGTGTGCTTGTTGCCAAGAATCGCCAATACCCACATCAACCACCAGCGGAATGTCTAGTGGATAGGTATCGCTCATTAATGTTTGTATTTTATGTGCAAATTCATCCGCCTTTGAAGCTTTCACCTCAAAAACTAGCTCGTCATGTACTTGCATGATCATCTTAATATCAGGGTTATCATCGCCAATCCATTGATAAACATCAAGCATGGCTTTTTTAATGATATCAGCCGAAGAGCCTTGCATTGGTGCATTAATTGCTGTGCGCAGAGCGTGCTGTTGTAGCATTTTATTCTTCGCGTTAATCTGTGGTAAATATAAGCGCCTACCCATCACAGTTTCAACATAGCCTTGTGCCTTGGCTATTTCCTTGGTGTTATCCATATAGCTCAGAACACTTGGATAATTTTCAAAATAGGCATCGATATAAGCTTTGGCCTCTGTTCTAGACACATCGATCTGCTTGGCAAGACCAAAGGCACTCATACCGTAAATCAAACCAAAATTAATGGCTTTAGCATTACGACGATGATCTTTTGTGACCTCATCAAGTGGCACATTAAACATCATCGATGCAGTGGCACTATGCACATCTACATTATTATTAAAAGCTTCTAGCAAGTTTTCATCTTGTGAAATATGCGCCATGATTCTAAGCTCAATCTGAGAGTAGTCTGCTGCAATAATCACGTTACCTTTGTTGGCAATAAAAGCACCTCTAATGCGTGCACCTTGCTCAGAGCGAATGGGAATATTCTGCAAATTTGGGTTAGAAGAAGAAAGACGCCCTGTAGCCGTCACCGCTTGATGGTACGAAGTATGTAATCGCCCAGTTTTAAGATCTATTTGCTTAGGTAAAGCCTCCAAATAGGTTGAATTAAGTTTGGTGAGTGTACGGTAGCTTAGAATCAAATCAACCAATGGATGGTCTAACAACTTTAACGCTTCTTCATTGGTAGAGGGTGCGCCTTTGGGTGTTTTCTTTTTGGCTTCTAAACCCAAGCCATCTTCAGAAAATAAAATTTGTTGAATCTGCTTAGGTGACTCTAAATTAAACGCATCACCTGCTAACTCAAACGCTTTCGATTCAATGTCTTTCATTTGCGCAACAATGTCAATTTGTTGTATATTCAAAGCACTCACATCTAGCTCTACACCGTTACGCTCCATGCGCACCAATACTTCGATTAATGGTATTTCTAGGGTCTGATATAGTTTAGCCAATTTAGGATATTGTGCCAAATCACCATCCAACACTTGATTAAGCTCCTGGGTCACAATCACATCTTCACAAGCGTAAGGAAATGCTTGCTCTAACCCGACCTGATTAAAGGTAATTTGCTTTTTCCCCTTGCCCGCTACATCAGCAAAATGAATGGTTTGATAATTAAGATAATGCTGAGCTAAGTCATCCATATTGTGCCGTGTTGCCACCGAATTTAAGCAGTAAGATTTCACCATGGTGTCGTCACTAATACCTTTTAATGATAGATTATAATTAGCTAAAACATGAGTATCGTATTTTAGATTTTGGCCTATTTTATGAATAGCAGAATTTTCTAAAATGGGCTTTAATTTTCCCAATACATTTGCAAAATTTAACTGTTTTGGTGCATCTAAATAATCATGTGCAACTGGCACATAAAAACTGTCCTTATCTACTAAAAATACCCAGCCCACAATTTGAGCATTCATATAATCTAGTGAAGTCGTTTCTAAATCAAAAACAAAAGCCGTGCTTTTCTCTAATCTTTGCACCAATGTTTCAAAAGTTTGATTGTCTAATACTAGTGTCTGAGAGTAGTCAGCCATGAAATCGTTACTTGGCACGTTTTCAACCACATTAACCAAGGGTTCAGTTGTTGCTTGTACTGCTGACTTTAATGCAGGTGATTCATTAGTGATATTTAACTGTTTAAGCCACATCGAGAATCCATATTGTTGGAACAAACTGGCCAATTTTATGTTGTCTGCTCCGGGCTCAGTTGTCAGAATATCACAAGGTAAATCAACATCAAATTTAAGCTGCACCAACTGATAAGACAAATCTAACAACTCAAAACTATCGCGTAATTTTTCACCGACTTTGCCATTAATTTGATCTGCATTGGTTTTGATATCTTCAATACCGCCAAACTGATCTAGCCACTTAATTGCCGTTTTTGGTCCAACACTTGGCACGCCTGGGATATTATCTGCGCTATCGCCAGTCAATGCTAACAAATCTAAGATCTGGTCGGGGCGTACACCCATCTTTTCTACTACGCCTGCTTGATCGTATAAGTCACCCTTCATATTGAGCTGAGTAATATTGTCACTCACGAGTTGCATCAAGTCTTTATCGCCACTGGCAATAATGGTTTTCAACTTGTTCTCGTCTGCACAACGACTTAAGGTAGCTATCACATCATCTGCCTCAACCCCAGGCACACACATAAAATGAAAACCCATGGCACGAATAATTTCGTACAGTGGCTCGATTTGCATCACCAGCTCTTCATCAGCTGGTTTACGATGGGCTTTGTACTGTGGGTAAAGTTCGTGTCGATGATTTTTACCCTTGGCATCAAAAATAGCAATTAGTTTGGCTTGTGGGTATTTTCGTTGTAAATGCTTAATCGCATTAATAACGCCAAACATTGCGCCCGTGGGAAAGCCATCGTCGTTAGTTAAATTTTGCGAAAGGGTAGAAAAATAAGCCCTGAATAAAAAGGCTGATCCGTCTAGTAAGATAAGTTGATGTGACATGTTAAGAAGTTTTTAATCAGGTTATGAAAATTATAGAAATACTATTCAGAATTTTACCAATTTTTACTCATTAAGATAAGACTTAACGACATCTTGAGGTATAAAATAGACTTTATTTAATCAAACTGTTGTGACCACTTCTCAAGCACTCATTAGCGCCCATAATATCAGCCTAAGTCATCATGGCAAGCTTGTATTAGATAACGTTAGTTTCGAACTCAAAGCAGGTGAATTTATCACGCTTATTGGGCCCAACGGCGCAGGTAAAAGCTCTCTAATTAAAGTCTTATTAGGTTTGATTAAAGCTGATAGTGGTGATATTAAGCGCTCAGGTGACATCAGGCTTGGTTATACGCCACAGACTTTTAGCCCCAATCCATTTATTCCAATTTCAGTGATCGGCTTTCTTAATTTAAATCAAAAAGTAGCGCAAAACTTTCTACATGAAACAGCCTTGTTAACAGGCATTGAAGGCTTACTAGATTCACCATTAAAAAGTCTTTCTGGTGGCGAGTTGCAACGCGTCTTACTCGCCCGTGCCCTACTAAACAAACCCAATGTCTTAATTCTAGATGAGCCCGCTCAAAATCTAGATGTCAATGGTCAAATGCATTTGTACAAGCTTATTCAAGACATCCACCACCAACAAGGCTGTGCAGTGCTCATGGTCTCACATGATCTACACCGGGTGATGAAAGAATCAACTCAAGTGTTGTGTTTGTATCGCCATATTTGTTGCATGGGGCAACCTGAAACTATTATTAAAGACAGTCAATTTAATGATTTGTTTGCTGATCAAATGGATGAATTAATGGCCACTTACGAGCATCATCACAACCATTGTCACGAAAATTAGCCCTTATTTATATTACTGAGTAAACATTTTGGCTGAGGTTCGTTGTAAAAAACTGCCTTTGGTTATTTCAATCAACACATCCCACCTCCCCTTGAGTGGCAAAATCACTTCTACTTGGTACACCCCTTCTTTATTCACATACATGGGTTTAGAAAAATCATGCTTCATTTCCAGTGGCCGATAAAAATAGGCGACTGCCTTAGCGGCCGAAAACACTTTGCCGTTTTTAGCACTAACTGCTGTGTAAGTTTGTTCGATACCATGTTTTACAACTTTGGGCGTATTCAGGTTTAAAGTCCAGCCTTGGGCTAATAATTGATTTCTAGCGTTCAATGTTTCACCATACGCCTCACCACTCAAATAAGCATCCTCCACTACTAATCCAGGATGGGTTTCTATTGCGGTGATAATACGATAAACCGTTGCACCGACTAAAATTAAAAATAGTACCAACATGGATACCGCCATTGGGCTTTTTTGAAAAGTCATCGCATACTCTTAGGTGTGAAAAAAGATGACTCGTATTCTAACATTGTACCTTTTCCAGTCACCACAAAAACAACCGCACTATTATCGCCGACGTCGCGCTCAAATGCTTTTAAATAAACATAAACTGACTTCACATTACCTGAGGATATGGTGATATTTCTGTGTTGCCTCTGAGAAGTTAAATGTGCAATTTCACTTTTAAAGTTGACATCGACTAGTATTGATCCGTGCGTCTTATTCATAATTTTTAACTCATATTTATTACGAATCGAACCATCGGATAGCTGTACAAAAAGTGGCTGTCGATCATGTAACACTTTAAGATCCATCGGTGCAAGACTAAACAAACCAGCTCCTAATACTGATAAAGCTAACACTAAAATAGTTGAATACACGATTACCCTAGGACGCTTATACAAAGCAACAAAAGGTTTGTTGAATTTCATTTCATCAAGCGAAGTATAACGAATTAAGCCTGTTGCTTTGCCGACTTTGGTCATTACTGAATCACAAGCATCAATACACAAACCACAAGTAATACAGCCATATTCTTGCCCCTTACGGATGTCAACACCGGTCGGGCACACAGCCACACATTGATGGCAATCAATACAATCACCTTGGCCTTGTGTGTATTGACCTTTCGAAAGCTTGCCACGCTGCTCTCCACGATAATGATCATAGGTTGGCATAATGGTTTTCTTGTCAACCATCGCCCCTTGAATACGGGCATAAGGACAAATCCACAAACACGTTTGTTCGCGCATATGTCCTGCAAAAGTATAAGCGCCCAATGAAATGGCAGCAGTAATACTAAGCGTAGTACTAGAAGCCGAACCATCAAAATAATCAGACCAGAACACACCAAAATACAACATCCAAGTTACGCCAGATAAAAAAGCAATGGCCAGCCAAACCACGTGTTTACTAATTTTAATCCGGATTTTGGTCAAATCCCATGGCGCCACCTCTAGCTTTCGACGCTTAACAGGTGGCCCTTCAAAAAATTCCTCAACCTTGGTAAACATATCTGTCCAAACTGTTTGGAAACAAAAGTAACCACAAAACACGCGACCCAATACTGTGGTCATTGCAGCCAGCAGAATGGCTAAGAATAATAACACCATGGTTAGCATCCACAAGTCTTGTGGGAAGATGGTTACATCAAACAGATGATACTGTCGCTTTTCAATATCAAACAATATTGCCTGCTGTCCATTCCAGGTAATATAAGGACCAATAAAAAAAGGCAGCCAAACCAAAGTACCAAACCATTTAAGTAATCGAAATTTGCCCCCCATACGCTTAGCATGAACAGTCTTCTCGCCTAAATTTTGTACCCATTGCTCACCTTCTGTATAGAGGTTGTCTACTTGGATATTTTCTTTGCTCATTTCTCTCATTTGGCATTGAATCAATTCGCAACATCATATCATTAATACGGTTACTGATGCATTGATATAGGTCAATAACGCAGCTAAGCATTCAGTATCAAAACATGCCTCTGATATAATGTTCATTTTTTATTTAACGGATTGATCATGAAAGATATTATTGAAGCAGCTTTTGAAGATAGAGCTAACTTGACCCCACAA
>FPHV01000048.1_pt1 | contig 10156 bp, 10 predicted proteins | sample 1057351 | NCBI WGS metagenome assembly FPHV01 (sample SAMEA4473329, study PRJEB15554) | hydrothermal vent metagenome | biome: marine basaltic hydrothermal vent biome; feature: marine hydrothermal vent; material: water | place: Pacific Ocean | collected 2011-06-14/2011-07-23 | depth 1685 m | reverse complement strand
AGTTAAAGATAAATAAACTTCAGACTTATCACCATTATCTGTAGGCTCAATACGAATACGGTATTTATCTACAATTGGCAATGCATATCTTGCGGCAATGGCTTTCTTAAGCATAGAGCGAATTACACCTAAAGATTGATCTGGAATTTCAGGATGGTTTTCTAAAAAATCTGTTTCCATCATGCCAATTTTTTTATTGGTTTTTTTAATCGCAAAGCCATGTGACTTAAAGAAACTCTTAGATAGATTCCAGACAGCATCTGGTTTTTTATCTACCAACAACCAACGACGATCACCTGATTTTTTAACCTCAATATTAGCCAAGGTTCTTAAAATACTAGACGCTTCTTTAATGGCATTATCTTTTTCAGAAAAGCTAAGTGTGTCTTCTTGAATACCTGTTACATAATTTTCTAACTTAAATTCATTTTGAGAGCTAGGCTTGGTTAAATCTGGTGGGATTTCTAATGAAGTTACTGTTTTATCAGAATAATAACCAATGCTCCTTTCACCAAGGCCGACCTGATCTTCTTCCTTATCATCACCGCCTAATGAGATACAACCGCCTAGAGATAACGCCAAGAAAAGTGTGGATAATTTAGCTAACATTTTATATAACTCCCAATGATAATAAGTCTTGCTCTAGTGTCGCTTGAGCTTGCTGTGATAATTTGGTGAGTGGCAAACGAATACCATCTTCACATTTGTGCATTTTATACAATGCCCATTTAACTGGAATTGGATTGGACTCAACAAACAAATGCTGGTGCAAACCCACTAACGCTGAATTAATTTTTTCTGCTGAGTTTTGATCGCCATCCATAGCAGCATTATAAGCATCTGAGACTAATTTAGGGGCAACATTTGCACTCACCGAAATACCACCATGGCCGCCTATTAAAATAAACTCAACTGCGGTGGCATCATCCCCGCTGTAGAGCAGGAAGTCATTAGGACATTGGTCTATTAATGCCTTAGCCACAGCTAAATCACCGGTTGCGTCTTTAATGCCAATAATATTATCAATCTTAGATAAGCGCACCGCTGTATCAACAGATAAATCTACCGCTGTTCTACCAGGTACGTTATATAAAATCTGATCAATGTCTACCGTCTCAGCAATCAACTTATAATGTTGATAGAGGCCTTCTTGAGTTGGTTTATTGTAATACGGTGTAACCAATAAACAAGCATCTGCACCCATTTCTTTAGCAGCCTTAGTGAGTGTAATTGCTTCAGTCGTTGAGTTGGCGCCCGTACCTGCAATAACCGCTATACGACCTTTTGAAAACTCAATGGTTCGTCGCATCACTTCGACATGCTCAGTGTGATTGAGTGTTGCTGATTCACCCGTTGTACCCATAGAAATAATAGCTTTCGTACCCGAAGCAATATGAAATTCAACCAAGGATTCGAGTGCGACAAAATCCACCGACCCATCCTCAAACATAGGGGTGATTAAGGCGACCATAGAGCCAGTTAAAGGGTGATTAATACGCATCGAATTAAATATTAATAATAATTACCAAGATTATATACGAAACCTATTTTTTAGGCGTAAAAAACCCTCAAAAAACTAAGCAAGATTGGAATTTGATTAAGTTTAATTTAACTTAAAAATCGTAGCTTTTTTTATTTTCTATTACTTAAAGGGCGTCTTGATCAGTTTCGCCAGTGCGAATACGGATTACTTTCTCTAAATTAGTAACAAAAATTTTGCCATCACCTACTTTGCCAGAGTTGGCAATACTGATAATCACCTCAATCACATCCTCTAATTTAGATGCTGTGATTGCGATTTCTAACTTAACTTTAGGTAAAAAATCAACTTGATACTCTGCGCCACGATACATTTCTGTGTGACCCTTTTGACGACCAAAGCCTTTGACTTCGGTGACGGTAATACCGGATACACCGGCTTCTAATAAACCTTCCCTGACACCATCTAATTGATGTGGCCTGAGAATTGCTGTTACAAATTTCATACTACCCCCCTTTGGTAACTGTAAGTTTCCGTCAACCTACAAAACAAAAAATGCCATCATGGCAACTTGTAAAGCAGCAATACTTTAATGGAATGCGCCATTGCATACGTCCTACCATCCTTTAAAAGGCAATAGAATAAAGGCTCATTATAGTCGAGAAATTTTAAAAAGAAAACCCTTACTATTTAACTAGGTCTTTGCGTTTTTTTTGAGTGTTTTGAATGGCTTGAGCCTGACGCCAAGCCTCAATATTAGCTTGGTGACCACTAAGTAAAATTTCAGGCACTACTTGGCCGTCAATTTCTTCTGGTCGGGTGTAATGTGGGTAGTCTAACAAGCCATTTGCAAATGAATCATTCAAGGAATCTTGATTACCTAGCACGCCTGGTATTTGTCGGCTTACAGCATCAATAAGTACCATGGCGGCTAATTCACCACCACTAATCACATAGTCGCCAATGGAAACTTCCATATCAACATCGTGCTCAATAATACGCTCATCCACGCCTTCATAACGGCCACATAACAAAGTAAGCGAATCTTGGTTTGATAGCTCTTTAGCTAAATTATGAGTTAGGCTTTCACCTTGCGGTGATAAATAAATAACTTTTGTCTTGGGGTTGTCTTGCTTGATTTTACGAATACAATCCCGTATAGGTTTAACTTGCATTACCATGCCTGCACCACCGCCATACGGTGCATCGTCAATATTTCTATGTTTATTATGACTAAAGTCTCGCAGCTGCCAAGTTTTAATCAACAATAAGGATTTTTTAATGCCGCGTGCAATGACGCCTTCATCTTTAATCGCTGAGAACATTTCAGGGAATAAGGTAATAACATCGAAACGCATGATTTACGCTAGCATGTTTTTAAGTATCTGATAATAAATATCAGTCAAATCATCTAAATCTTGCACACTCACACATTCATTAACTTGATGAATAGTTGCATTCAAAGGGCCTAACTCAACCACTTGTGCGTCTAACATTGGGGCAATAAATCGCCCATCTGAAGTACCGCCTGAGGTAGATAATTCTGTTTCGATACCTTTAACAACTTGAATCGCATCCATACAGCTACTCACCAAATCACCTTTAGGTGTTAAAAATGGATATCCTGAATGTTCCCAAGTAATTTTATACTCAAAGCCGTGCTTATCTAAAATGCCTAGCACTCTTTGTTGTAAGCCTTCATGAGTAGACTCGGTTGAATATCTGAAATTAAACACAACCTCAGTTTCACCAGGAATAACATTGGTCACACCAGTACCGGCATGGATATTAGAAATTTGAAAACTGGTGGCAGGGAAATATTCGTTACCCTCATCCCATAATTCATTGCACAAATCATTCAATGCTGGAATGCCAAGATGAATTGGGTTGTCAGCCAAATGTGGATAGGCGATATGGCCTTGTTTACCAACAATAGTTAAACGACCATTAAGAGAGCCACGACGACCATTTTTAATCACATCACCTAACTGATTAGTCGAAGATGGCTCGCCCACCAAACAATAATCAACTGCTTGGTTTTTATTTTTTAAATATTCACAGACTCTAACCGTACCATCAACAGCCGGCCCTTCCTCATCAGCAGTAATCAAAAAACCAATGGTGCCTTGATGATCAGGAAAATCTGCAACAAAACGCTCGGTAGCAACGACCATGGCAGCTAATGAACCTTTCATATCAGCCGCTCCCCGACCATATAGCATACCTTCCTTTACAACAGGGTCAAAAGGGTCGGTTTCCCAATTAGCGCCCACTGGCACAACATCGGTATGGCCTGCAAAAACGAACACTGGAGCAGTGTTGCCATGGGTCGCCCAAAAATTAGCCACTTCGCCAAATTTAAGTTCGTCAACACCAAATCCAGCCTTTTTAAGACGTTCAGTCATCATAGGCTGGCAACCTTTATCCTCAGGGGTGACAGAAGACTTGGCAATTAAATCTTTTGCCAGTTGTAAAGTGTTACTCATATAAGCGTTATTCTACCTGCAAATCTACGATTGGATTATCTCTCACATTAATCACTGAGCTGAGCACTTGAATATCGCCTGCTTGTTTCATTGCAGCGCCAGACTGGCTCACACGTACCACAGCAAGCACCTGTGTTGATTGAGATAATTTTCTACTTGGCATTACCGAATTCTCATCCGTGAGCGTTACTTTACCTGAGAATTCTTTGATTTTTATTTTTTGAATGGCAATTGGCATAGGTCTGCCTTGTGCTGCTTTGACATAGATCATCAAATAATGATCTTTAAACTCTTCTTGTTGTAAACGATCGGATAGATCAACGTTAATCACGACTTTATATTCCGGTATTGGTTCACCTTGTATTTGCGCTAATTCAACCAAGATATCTTCTAGAATAGGGCGATCAGGATGGTCTTGAGGTAACAACGACAAGGCTCTTTGCCAAACCTTCTTAGCTAAATTAAACTGCCCCGCATTAGCAGCAACCAAACCTGCCAAATACAAAGCGTCGGGTGCATTCGGATCGATTTCTAACGCTTCTCGTACTAAAGTTGATGCACGACCCACAAACTGATCATTTTGAGAGGTGGCAATGGCTGAAGCATACTCAACCAGCATTGAAACATTTTTTGAATTCAACTGATAAGAGCGCTCATAAGCACTTAAGGAGTCTTCCATCTCGCCCAACTCAAATGAAACCAAACCCAGTGTTTGCCAAGCTTCAAAATCATTCGGTTTTTCTAGCAAATATTGCTTAAGTTCAGCCATACTTTGCTTCAAACTTGGTGGCTCTGACTGCTCAGCTACTTGAGGTGCTGACTCAGCTTTTGGTTGAGGTGATAACAATTGATAAATACCTAAAGATGCAACAGCTAAAAAGACAACCATCAAGCCAATTGACCACAACGGAATATTTTTCTGAGCAAGGGTATCTGCGCCTGTCGTTTGATTTAACTCTATTGCTAATGTTTGAGTAATTTCTTGCTTAGCCTGATTAAACTCAGACTCATCAATCAGGTTTTGCCTTAAATCTTGCTCTAATTCTGCTTGTCTTTGTTTGCCCAATGCAATATTAGATTTTTCAAGATTGAACAAATTACTCTTGAGGGGGTTTTTTAAAAACCAAACCAACCAAACAGTGGAAACTGCAATCATTAAAACAAACCACATAATCATGCTCATGATTTAACCCTTAAACGATAACGCCTATCAAAGGCGGCCAGTAAAGCACCCAACGCAATCAGGATTCCACCTAACCAAATTAAACGAATCAAAGGCTTATAATACAATCTTAAACTCCAAGCATCACCCCCTAAAGACTCACCCAGCGCAACATATAAATCACGATAAAGTGATGGATCAATTGCTGCTTCGGTCATCGGCATACCAGTAACATATTGGCGTTTTTCAGGCTTTAAGGTGGCAATCTTCTCACCTGCGTACGCAACTTCAATGACACCTTTGTGACCTTGATAGTTTTCATAATTAAAATTATCCACCCCTTTAAAAGTGAATTGGTAGCCTTTAATATCAATTGTTTCATTCAGCTCCATCTTTAAATCTTTTTCGATGCCATATTGGGTGGTAACCGTTGCTCCCAAGACAAAGACAGCAATACCAATATGCGCCAAAATCATGCCAAAAAATGCAGAACTTGGCCTGCCTTTTTGTTGTAACCGTTGAGTCAGCAATACCAACGAATGCAGTACGATCCAAATAAATAAAAATACCGCCAGCAAAACAAAGATATTATCGGTTAAAAATAATGCCACTAAAAATAATGCAGCCACACCAATCCACACAGTTTTTAACAAACCAAACACCCTACTCGTATTGTCTTTTTTCCAGCGTAAAAAAGGCCCCATCACCATAACCAACACCGCTGGAATCATGATTGGGACAAACACTGCGTCAAAATAAGGAGGGCCAACTGAAATTTTTCCTAAACCTAGAGAATCTAACAAAAGTGGGTAAAGCGTACCTAAAAACACACTTAACATTGCTGCCACTAATAAGATATTGTTAATTAATAATCCACTTTCTCTTGATAAAGGCGCAAAACTATTACTACTGCGCATTAAGTTTGCACGCCAGGCATACAGCGTTAACGAGCCCCCAATTACAATCACCAAGAATATCAAGATAAATAAACCTCTATCCGGATCTGAGGCAAATGAATGCACTGAAGTTAGGATGCCAGATCGCACCAAGAAGGTACCCAGTAAACTTAATGAGAAACCTGAAATCGCCAACAACACAGTCCAATGCTTAAAAGCACCACGTTTTTCACTCACACTCAGCGAATGAACTAGGGCAGTTGCTACCAACCACGGCATGAACGAAGCATTTTCTACTGGATCCCAAAACCACCAGCCGCCCCAGCCAAGCTCATAATAAGCCCACCAACTGCCTAACGTAATACCAAAGGTTAAAAAGGCCCACGCTATCAATGTCCAAGGCCTTGACCATCTTAACCAAGTAGAATCTAACTGACCACGCACCAGTGAAGACAAAACAAAAGCAAAAGGAATGGCCATGCCGACATAGCCCATATACAACATTGGCGGATGAATAATAAGGCCAAAATCTTGTAATAATGGATTTAACTCTCGCCCTTGTAAAGGAATAATATCTAAACGTTCAAATGGATTGGAAGTGATCAACAAAAACAACAAAAAACCAATGCTAATAAAACCTAAAACAACCAAAATATGGTTAAGCACCTCAGCTGGTAAGCGTTTAGAGAAGATTGATACCGCAACACTCCAACCTGCCAGAATCATCGCCCATAATAACAATGAGCCTTCATGCGCACCCCAAACAGCCGAAATTTTAAACATAGAGGGTAGATCAGTATTGGAGTTATTGGCCACATATTTAACCGAGAAGTCGTCTACGACAAAAGCATTCATTAAGACTGCAAATGAGACAATAATCCAAAAGAATTGCCCCCACAATAGTGGTTTTGCCAATTGCGCTAACGCAACGTTATTTTTAACCATGCCTAATATCGGCAAAGAAACCTGCAGTAGTGCAAAAACCAAAGCTAAAACTAACGCAAAATGTCCAATCTCAACTAACATAAATATTTATTCATCAAACAAATCTACTATTTTATCTAACCCGCCAAAACTAATGACGATATTTGCTTGTTTGATTACTGAGGGTTTTGCATGATAAGCCACTGATAATCCAGCAATCGACATCATGGCTAAATCATTGGCACCATCACCAACAACAATCACTTGATTGGGAGATATTTGATATTGCTCACACAGCTCAATAACAAACTCAGATTTGGCTGTCGCATTAATAATTGAGCCTTGAGTAATACCTGTTAATTGATTATTTTCAATATCTAATTCATTAGCACGAGCATGGTCAAGCCCAATCTCTTCGGCTAAGCGGTGTGTGAAATACGTAAAACCACCAGAAACAACAGCGCTGCGAATACCTTGACCCTTAAAAAACTCAATCAAATCCTTACCACCAGGGTTGACTTGCAATCGCTCAGTATAAACTTTATCTAATACACTGATATCTAAGCCTTTCAACAGAGACACTCGTTCAATCAATGAAGCGTTAAAATCCAACTCTCCCTGCATGGCACGCTCAGTAATAGCCGCAACTTGTGGTTTAATATTGGCAAAATCAGCAATCTCATCAATACATTCAATATTAATTAAAGTCGAGTCCATATCACTCACAAATAATTTTATTTGTGAAAAATCAAGTGTGGGCAGATAATTAAAATCAGTTGAATGGGTTTGTCTTAACACATCAAGATCAATTTTATGATCCGTATAGAGGCGAATATGTGAAGTGTAATGCTTAATCTTACAGTGATAGGTGTCTGCTATCTGCGTAGCAACCTGTGCATCAGTACTGTGTTGAATGATTGTTTTCATAACCTAAATAGGATTATGGTGCGGAAGGAGAGACTCGAACTCTCACGTCTTGCGACACTGGAACCTAAATCCAGCGTGTCTACCAATTCCACCACTCCCGCATTTACTCATTACCCCTTGAGAGCAAAGATTTGAAATTATACCTAATTAATGTTACAGTGATAACTTTCAAAAACTAAGAGAGGAGAAAATATGACAATTAATAATGCTGTTTCAGCAATGGCTGGTGTTATCGTAATGATTTCATTGCTATTGGGATCCGAAGTGATTACTTCAGCTTTTTTTCAAAATTCTAATTGGTTGTGGCTAACCGGTTTTGTGGGTTTTAATTTACTACAGTCAGCTTTTACTGGTTTTTGCCCAGCAACAATGGCCTTTAAAGCAATGGGATTAAAAAATTAGTCGTTATCCGCGTCAAACCAATTTAGTTTTTCTCTAAGCTTCACCACTTCACCAACGATAATTAACGTTGGCGCATGAATCGTTGTATTCTCAACCAAATCAGGTAATCCTGCTAAAGTTGTTACATAAACTTGTTGCTCTGGTGTAGTGCCTTTTTCAACTAATGCGACTGGCATATCGCCACGCATACCATGCGCAATCAATTGCTCTGATAAATGTCTAGCACCTACCAATGCCATATAAAAAACAATGGTTTGTTGTTCAACTGCCAACTCATTCCAAGGTAGATTCATACTGCCATCTTTTAAGTGACCTGTAACAAAACGACAAGATTGTGAATAGTCTCGGTGTGTTAATGGAATACCTGAATAAGTCGAACAACCAGAAGCGGCAGTAATACCAGGCACTACCTGGAATGGAATGCCATTTTCAGCCAAAGTTTCAATTTCTTCACCACCACGACCAAAAATAAATGGATCACCGCCTTTAAGACGACAAACACGTCGACCTTGTTTAGCTAGATCGACCAATAATTGATTAATATCACCTTGTGGCACGGCATGATTATCACGCTCTTTACCTACATAAATCAACTCTGCATCACGACGAACAAGCTCCATCACTCCGTCTGACACCAAACGATCGTACAAAATCACATCAGCTTGTTGCATCAAACGTAATGCTTTAAAAGTCAATAAGTCTGGATCTCCTGGACCGCCGCCAACTAAATATACCTCGCCCACACCGCTGTCAGCACTATCATCAAGTTGTGCTTGTAAATCTGCTTTGGCTTCATCAACCTTACCAGAAAATACTTTTTCAGCAACAATGCCTGAGAAAGTCTTTTCCCAAAAATAACGTCGATCTTCAATATTGTTGAATTTTGCTTTAACCTGATCTCTAAAGTTTCCTGCAAGATCTGCTAACTTTCCGTATGCGTGTGGAATGGTGCTTTCAAGTTTTGCACGAATCAAACGAGCTAAGACGGGTGCTTTTCCTGCAGATGAAATAGCAATTACGATTGGTGATCGATCCACAATAGATGGCATCACAAATGAACATAAATCCGGAGAATCTACTACATTGACTGGAATATTAGCTGTTTTGGCCAATGCTGAAACTTGTGCATTTAAGTCTGAATCATCAGTTGCTGATACAATTAATACTTGAGTATTAATGTCTGTTGCTTCAAATGCTTTTTCAATACGGGTGATTTTATTGGCTTTAACCAGTTTCTCAATACCATCACAGCACTCTTTCGATACACAAGTAATGGCTGCATTTGCCTTTAATAATAAATTGATTTTACGCAGGGCAATATCACCACCACCAACCACCAAACAAGGCTGTTGTTTAATATCAATAAAAATAGGCAGGTAATTCATCGGTTATTTAGCGCTAAAATAAAAGCTACTATTATAATGTCTAAGCAACAATTAAAGTATTGTTATGAATATTGACCATTACACCTGCCCTTTTTCGCATTTAATTTTAAGTGGACGATGTGGGTGTCAATACGGTGCTAAAGATTGTATTGCTGAAAAAGAATTTGGTACTTGTTTGCACGAAGACTCTTCTGCAGAGTGTCAATCTTTATATCGTCATCTTCGAGATAACAGTGATTTTGTACTTAAAGCACACCATCAGTCTAGCTTATCAGTGGGGCAGCAATCTAAAATAAAAATGGGTGGCCTGCTTGCTTTACAAGAAATACTCAGCCACTCAAATGCTAAAGGAATTGATAATATCATTGAGTTGGTTACATTAACCAAACAAACCTACGGCAGTTTCGAAAAAATTCCTTTCTCTCAACTTATGCCAAAAATCTCTAAATTTAAATTTAGAGACCGATCATAAAAATAAGCTAAATATCCAATAC
>FPHV01000139.1_pt1 | contig 10335 bp, 10 predicted proteins | sample 1057351 | NCBI WGS metagenome assembly FPHV01 (sample SAMEA4473329, study PRJEB15554) | hydrothermal vent metagenome | biome: marine basaltic hydrothermal vent biome; feature: marine hydrothermal vent; material: water | place: Pacific Ocean | collected 2011-06-14/2011-07-23 | depth 1685 m | reverse complement strand
AGGAGATAAACATGGACGCAGTTAGTCAAGAATCCAATGAATTAAGCGCAAAAAGAATCGCACTACAAAATACTTTTAAAGCTCATACAGATGAAAATGGTTTTTCATATGAAGAGTGGGTTAATCCACCAGCAGGTTCTTTCTATGAAGGCTACAAAAAAGAGTTAGCTGAAATCGATATCCAAATGGCACCGCCTTTACAATACCAATCATAATCAGTATTCTGATTGGTAATAAAAGCCCCGTTTGGGGCTTTTTTGTTTAGTGGCCAATTTAAAAACACACTAAAAAAAATATGTCTTATTTAATGTCAAATTATGCACCCCTTGAAGTTACCTTTGTTAAAGGTGAAGGCTGTTACCTGACAGATACTAAGGGTGATCAATACTTAGATGCTTTATCAGGTGTCGGCGTGGTTGGGTTGGGTCATTGCCACAAAGACATTACAGCTGCTATCCAAATACAGGCTAGTACACTACTACACACCAGTAACTGGTATCACATTCAACACCAAGAAACCTTGGCCAAAAAATTATGCCAATTGGCCAGTATGGATACCGCTTTTTTTGGTAACTCTGGTGCTGAGGCTAATGAGGCCGCTATCAAGATTGCCCGTTTGCATGGGCGGGCTAATAATATTGATAACCCCGTTATCCTAACAGCTAACCAAAGTTTTCACGGTCGCACCATGGCGACCCTATCAGCTACTGGTAATGAAAAAGTACAAAACGGCTTTTCGCCTTTAGTTAGTGAGTTTATCCACGTTGACTTTAACGATATTGACGCCATTACCGCACATGTAGATAATGCCAATATTGTGGCGATTATGTTGGAACCTATTCAAGGTGAAAGTGGCGTGATTATTCCAGCTGATGATTACCTTAATCAAGTACAAGACATTTGCCAAGCTAATGACTGGCTGCTAATACTTGATGAAGTGCAAACAGGCATCGGCCGTACTGGTAAGTTATTTGCTCACGAGTATAACAACATCACCCCTGATATTTTAACCCTAGCCAAAGGCCTGGGTAATGGCGTGCCAATTGGTGCTTGCCTGGCTAAAGGCAAGGCGGCCACCTTATTTCAGCCCGGTTCACATGGCTCTACCTTTGGTGGCAACCCTCTAGTTTGTCAAACAGCGCTGACAGTGCTTGAGGTTATTGAAAAAAACGACATTCTTTACAATGCCGTACAAATGGGTGAATATTTAGTATCTGGCTTTAAATCAAAGCTAATGAATTCAGACAAGGTGGTAGAAATACGTAGCAAAGGCTTAATGCTAGCCATTGAACTTAACCAAGATTGTTCAAGCTTATTAAAAGCAGCCCTTGATAAAAAACTACTACTCAATATAACCGGGCAATCAATTCGTTTGTTGCCACCATTAATTATTAACAAAGCCGAGGCTGATAGCATTATCAACACGGTCTGTGAGCTAATCGATACCGTATAAACGGAGATATCAACATGACAAAACACTTTATCAATCTAGACGACTTATCTAATGATGATTTACAACAAATCATTGATCAAGCCATAGCATTAAAAAAACAGCATAAGGCTGGTGAGATTTCTAATACCTTAAAAAATAAAACCTTAGCCATGATTTTTGATAAATCATCTACTCGTACTCGAGTTTCATTTGAAACAGGTATGACACAACTCGGTGGCCATGCTTTATTTTTATCAGACAAAGATATTCAGCTAGGTCGTGGTGAGCCCATTACTGACAGTGCGGTTGTTATTAGCTCAATGGTTGATTGTATTATGCTGCGCGTTTCATCGCACGCAGACATTAATACATTTGCTGATTACTCATCGGTGCCTATTATTAACGCCCTATCAGATGAATCACACCCATGTCAATTACTGGCTGACATGATGACTTATCAGGAGCATAATGGCTCGATCAAAGGCAAAACAGTAGCCTGGATTGGTGATGGTAACAACATGTGTCACACTTATATGCAAGCAGCTAAAGCTTTTGGCTTTACGCTTAATATTGCCACACCTAAAGGTTATGAACCAGATCAAAGTTTTGTTGATCAGTACACTGATTACATCAACTTAAGCAAAGATGCAAATAGCGCTTGTAACGATGTAGATTTAGTGGTGACTGATGTTTGGGCTAGCATGGGACAAGAAGCTGAACAGAAAAAACGCGAATTAGACTTTGAAGATTTTCAAGTCGATAAAAATTTAATGTCTCAAGCTAAATCAGATGCGGTATTTATGCACTGCTTACCCGCACATCGTGGTGAAGAAGTGAGTGCCGATGTGATTGATGGCAAACAAAGCTTAGTATGGGGCGAGGCTGAAAATCGCCTACACGCACAAAAAGCATTGTTGTTGTACTTATTAGGCTAAAGCTTGGTTTGAACAGATAATTTGTCCATGGCTTGTTGGTAGAATTTTACACCACGCTCAATCTTTTCACGATCTCTAGATACACGCCAACGATTGGTATCACGTAGTGAATACACACAACCACAATACTCTTGCTGATAGAATTCTTCACGTTTAGACAATTCCAACATGCGCGATGAGCCACCCTGCTTGCGCCAGTTAAAATCCCAATAACTAATGTCATTAAATGGCTCAGCGGCGCGCGCACCACAACCATTGATTTGACTCATATCTTTCCAGCGTGAAATACCCAACGTTGATGAAATAAGATCAAAACCGTGATCTTGCGCATATTGTGCGGTCACTTCAAAACGCATATCAAAACACGTGGTACAACGCTCACCACGCTCAGGCTCATTTTCTTGACCTTTGGTACGATCAAACCAGTTGTCTTTGTCATAATCTGCATCAATAAATGGCATGCCAAGTTTTTGCGCAAAACGAATATTTTCCTCTTTGCGTAATTCGTATTCTTCAGTGGGGTGAATGTTAGGATTGTAAAAGAATATTGTTGTATCAATTTTTGAGATTGCCAATGCTTCCATAATTTCACCAGCACAAGGGGCGCAGCATGAATGCATAAGTAATTTTTTTTCGCCATTAGGGGTAACAAGCTTGGGGCGATCATAGCCTTTTAAGCTGTAGTCTACTTTAGACATGCTTTTATCTTTTTTAAAACTTCCCAGGTTTCACGCTTGAGTTTTTCATTCACTAAGACTTCACTTGGATGGTGTGCAATAAAATGCTGCTCAGAAGATGACTTTAGGTCTTTACTCATTAGTAACACTGTTTTAGCATTATATTGACCAAGTGTCCGGCTTAAATCATCGGCGTTAATACTGACAAAAATTACATCCTGTTGATGTAAACCAATGGCACCCAACATTTTTAATAAAAAATCTTGATACTTTCCAGCTTGACAAAATGAGCGCGAATTTTGAGTTTCAATGACCAAACACAGTGTGCTGGTTTTTTTCGCATCAAGATCTTCAAGTTTATCTTCGGCATACAAAAACCCGGGTACACCTAAAGCCTCTAAATAGCGTGATCTTAGTGCTTCACTCATATCTGAGGATGCGCCCTATCAGTAGCTGCCATAATTTTATTCAAACCATGAATATACGCTTTAGCACTGGCGGTAATAATATCTGTATCAGCACCTTGGCCATTAATAATGCGCCCATTATGCTCCAGACGTACGTTAACTTCACCCAACGCATCCGTGCCTTGGGTTACATTAGAGACTGAATATAATTGCAAATTTATCTCAAAATCCACCAATGAACTAATGGCGCTAAACGTAGCATCCACTGCACCTGAGGTTTTTGCAGTAGCGGTTTGTTCCTTGTCATCAACAGACAGAACAACCGTTGCGGTATTTTCTTCACCGGTTTCAGTGCAAACTTTTAAAGACACCAGTTTGATTGATTCACTCGCTTCAGTTTGTGTTTCTGATACCAAAGCTTGCAGATCTTCATCAAAAATTTCGTGTTTTTTATCAGCCAATTCTTTAAACCGTCTGAAAGCATCATTGAGGCTTTCTTCAGAGTCAAATTCTACGCCGAGCTCAGTTAGCCTCACCTTAAAGGCATTACGGCCTGAGTGCTTACCCATCACTAACTTATTAGTATTCCAACCAACATCCTCTGCGCGCATAATTTCATAAGTCTCACGGTGTTTTAAAACGCCATCTTGATGAATGCCTGCTTCATGAGCAAAGGCATTTGCACCAACAATAGCCTTATTGGGTTGTACGATAAAACCAGTCACACTAGAAACCAGACGTGACGCCGCCAAAATATGCGTAGTATCAATATTGGTATCGCAGTCAAACACATCTTGTCGTGTTCTCACCGCCATTACTAACTCTTCTAATGAAGTATTACCAGCGCGCTCACCCAAACCATTAATCGTACACTCGACTTGTCTAGCGCCATTCAGCACAGCAGACAAGGAGTTAGCAACAGCAAGCCCCAAGTCATTATGACAATGTGCTGAAAAGATTGCTTTATCTGAATTTGGAACTCGTTCAATCAGTGATTTTATCGTAGCACCAAACTGGTGCGGTATGTTGTAACCCACGGTATCAGGAATATTGATCGTGGTTGCACCAGCAGCAATCGTCGCCTCGATAATACGACAAAGAAAGTCCTCATCGGACCTACCCGCATCTTCAGGTGAAAATTCTACATTATCGGTATATTTTCTAGCGCGTTTAACAGCGCGAACTGCTTGTTCAACCACTTGATCTGGCGTCATATTTAGCTTCATTTTCATGTGAATATCACTGGTCGCAATAAACGTATGAATGCGAGCTGAATTAGCCCCTTTTAAAGCCTCACCTGCACGATCAATATCTTTATCTAGTGCTCTGGCAAGAGAGCAAACGGTTGAGTCTTGTACAGCATTAGCCACAGCTTGTACTGCTGCAAAATCACCCGGTGATGCAATGGCAAAACCTGCCTCAATTACATCGACGCGCATTTTTTCTAATACTTTGGCAATACGTACTTTTTCATCTTTGGTCATCGATGCGCCAGGTGATTGTTCACCATCACGAAGCGTTGTATCAAAAATAATTAGTTTGTCAGGCATATCAAGCCTCCTATGTTTTTATGTTGTTATATTCAGTTTTGAGGTGCGGGACTTTTCAGTCATACGCGTAAGTAGATTATGCCTTATGGCAATAATCGTAACAACAAAGACAAGAGAATGCTTTGCTTAAATCGAAAGGTTGTAACTTGATAAGTCATAATGCGCATTATAAAGCAATATTAAGCTTTTTTTGCTCGTTTTTTCATTTGACGCTTCTTCCTTACTTCAACCATGGTCATGATTAAACCCGATACAGCATAAGCCAAGAAAAACACAAATAAAATTGCACTGGGCCATAAGGTTGTCACAATAATGATTAATGTCGCTATTAATAACAACTTGAAAGACGCCCTACCCTTTAGGTTGATTTCTTTAAAACTGTAATAACGAATATTACTCACCATTAGTACGCCAGCACCCACCAAGATAACCCAACTTACCAATGTTAGGTACTGATCATACTCGGTTACACCAATGCTTTGCTTGGTCCAAACCATGCCTGCAACCAATGCTGCCGCTGCCGGTGAAGGTAGACCTTGAAAATAACGCTTATCTTCAACACCAATTTGGGTATTAAACCGAGCCAAACGTAGTGCACCAGCAGCAGTATAGACGAATGCGCCTAGCCAGCCAATTTTACCTAAGTCAGAGAACTGCCAAAAATACACCAACAAAGCTGGCGCCACACAAAATGAAAGCATATCTGCCATTGAGTCATACTGTTCGCCAAATGAACTCTGAGTATTAGTAAGACGTGCAACACGGCCATCAAGCCCATCAAACAGCATGGCTACAAAAATAGCAATCGCAGCATCGGCGTACTGGCCTTTAGTAGCAAGAATAACAGCAAAGAACCCTGCAAACAAACCAAAGGTTGTTAAAACATTGGGTAATAAATAAACCCCTCTTTTTGCTTTCTTAACTGTCATATTAGGATTATAGCGCTATATTGTTTAGTCTGGACAAATAAAAACGCCCAACTGAGTTGGGCGCTTGATGTTTATAAAACCTTCTTAGTTTTTACTTTGATCGACGATTTTATTAATCCAAGGCATCATTGATCTGAGCGACTCGCCCACTTGCTCAATTTTGTGTTGACGCTGAACTTCACGACGTGCTGGTAAATCACCCACATTAGCCACAAACTCTTTAGCAAATGAACCATCTTGGATTTCGCCCAAAATTTTCTTCATTTCCGCTTTAGTTTCATCAGTTACAATACGTGGCCCACGAGTTACATCACCGTATTCTGCCGTGTTTGAAATTGAATAACGCATGTTGGCAATACCGCCTTCATACATAAGATCAACAATAAGCTTTAACTCATGTAAACACTCAAAATATGCCATCTCTGGCTCGTAACCTGCTTCTACTAGAGTTTCAAAACCCGCTTGAACTAAAGCTGTTGTACCACCACATAAAACGACTTGCTCACCAAATAAATCTGTTTCTGTTTCTTCTCTAAACGAAGTTTCCAAAATACCTGTACGTCCACCACCAATGGCTGACGCATAAGATAATGCAATGTCTTTTGCTGTACCAGATACATCTTGTTGTACAGCGATTAAATCAGGAATACCACCACCTTTTTCAAATTCTGAACGCACTGTGTGACCAGGCGCCTTAGGCGCGATCATAATCACATTAAGGTCAGCCCTAGGTGTGATCATGTCAAAATGAATGTTCAAACCGTGTGCAAATGCTAATGTCGCACCTTCTTTAAGATTTGGCTCGATATTATCCGTATAAATTTTAGCTTGAAATTCGTCAGGCGCTAAAATCATCACTAGATCTGCCCATGCAGTTGCATCTTCAACTGACTTAACAGCTAAACCAGAACCTGTTGCTTTTTGTGCACTAGCAGAACCATCTCGCAATCCAACTACAACTTCTACACCAGAATCTTGTAAGTTATTTGCATGGGCATGGCCTTGTGAACCATAACCAATAATTGCAACTTTCATGCCTTTAATAATGTTTAAGTCTGCGTCTTTATCGTAATATCTATTCATTTTTTTCCTCTTTATGTTGTTAACCTTCTCTTTTCTGACAAACGCCGGTTACGCCTGTTCTTGAAACTTCTAGAATTTTAGATGCATCTAGCGAATCTAAAAATTCATTAATTTTTTTACTTTGTCCTGCAACTTCAATCAAATAAGTATCTTCTGACACATCAATAATCTTGCCTGAAAACTGATCAATTTGTCGATCAATGTCTGCTTGTGTGTTTGGATTAACGTCAATTTTAACTAATAATAACTCACGTTCAACATGCTCTGTTGCTGTCAAATCTATTACTTTGACTACATCAATGAGTTTTTCAAGTTGTTTTACAATTTGCTCAATGATATTATCATCACCAACGCTCACAATTGTCATTCTTGACAATGTAGGATCATTGGTAGCTGCCACAGTTAATGACTCGATGTTAAAGCCGCGTGCCGAAAAAAGCCCGGCAACTCTAGACAGAGCGCCGGCTTCATTTTCTAACATTACTGAAATAATATGCCTCATAGCTATACCAAGTTTAACCCTGAATCGTTCGTAGAAGCCATTTCATCGCGTCCTGCTAATAACATTTCATGATGTCCTGCACCTGATGGAATCATTGGGAATACATTTTCAGTTGGGTCTGTCAAAATATCGATAAATACTGTTCTGTCTTTTTGCTTGAACGCTTCAATCAGTGCTGGCTTTAAATCGGCTTCTTTCTCCACTCGAATACCGATATGACCATAACTCTCAGCCAACTTCACAAAATCAGGTAAAGCATCCATATAAGACATTGAATAACGCTTATCATAGAAAAACTCTTGCCACTGACGTACCATACCCAAATAGCCATTATTAATATTAATGATTTTAACGGGTGTATGGTATTGCAACATAGTTGACAACTCTTGTAGCATCATTTGAATACTACCGTCACCGGTGACACAGGCTACATCTCGATCAGGGTCTGCTAATTTTGCACCCATGGCTGCTGGCAAACCGAACCCCATGGTTCCAAGTCCGCCTGAATTAATCCAACGACGCGGCTTGTCAAATGGATAGTACTGCGCCGCCCACATTTGATGTTGACCTACGTCAGAAGTAACAATAGCCTCTCCTTTGGTCACTTCATACAATGCTTCAATAACTGTTTGTGGCTTAATCACACCTTGTTTGGTTCTGTACGCCATAGAGTCTACTGAGCGCCAGTCATTGATTTGCTTCCACCACGAGTCTATATTTTCTAGTTTTTTAGTATCCAGACTCTGAATAAGCGCCTGCAACACATCGTTCACTTGTCCAATAATAGAAACATCAACACCCACCACTTTACCAATGGTGGAAGGGTCGATATCAATATGAATGATTTTTGCGTAAGGACAGAATTTTTCTAAATTTCCAGTAATGCGGTCATCGAATCTTGCGCCCACAGCAATAATACAGTCTGAATCATGCATTGCCATGTTTGACTCGTACGTACCATGCATTCCCAGCATACCTAAAGACTGTTTATCTGTTGCAGGAAATGCACCCAAACCCATTAGCGTCTGTGTGATTGGAAATCCAGTATTGTGCGTCAGGGTCGTTAAGGCTTTACTAGCATTGCCAATCACGCTGCCACCACCTGAATAAATAATAGGTTTTTTAGCCTTTTCAATGATTGCAATTGCTTTTTTAATCTGCTCAGCATCAACTTGAACTTCAGGTTGATATGAGCGCATTTTTATCGTTTGAGGGTAACCCTCGTATTCAATTTCAGCAATGGTTGCGTCTTTGGTAATGTCAATCAAGACAGGACCTGGACGCCCTGTTGTCGCGATATAAAAGGCTTTTTTAACTGTCTCAGCAATATCGTCAGCATTTTTAACCAAAAAATTATGCTTTACACATGAACGCGTAATACCGACTGCATCAACCTCTTGAAAGGCATCACTACCGATTACTGGAGAAGGCACTTGGCCAGAAACAACCACCATTGGAATAGAGTCTGTAAACGCAGTGGCAATACCTGTAACTGCATTAGTCAAACCAGGGCCTGAGGTAACGAGTGCTACACCGCATTTACCACTAGTGCGCGCATAACCATCTGCAGCGTGCACAGCACCCTGTTCATGACGAACCAAAATATGATCAATTACCGTACAAACATTTAATGCATCGTAGATGTGTAGAACTGCCCCACCCGGGTATCCAAAGATGTGCTTCACGCCTTCACTTTTCAAGCAATCAACTAGTATTTGCGCACCATTTAACTTCATCACTTCTTTGAAAGAATAAAAACCTTCAGATTATACCTAAGGTGTACTTAATACAACTAGCAGTTTATAAGGAATTTTGCCAATCTTCGGAGTAGAATTGAATCGGAGAATCTTCAGATTCAAATGTTTCAATTGACCAAGTGTCTGGTCTTTCAAGAATGGCTGATAATAATTGATCATTTAATAAGTGGCCAGTTTTATAGCCTTCGTAATGACCGATAAGATTAGAGCCTAATAAATACAAATCGCCCACAATATCTAAAATTTTGTGTTTGACAAATTCATTTTGATAACGCATGCCATCTTCATTGAGAACATCGTCGTCACTGAGTGCGATGGCGTTATCCATACTCGCACCAAGTGCTAAGTTTTGTCGCTGCATCATCTCTACATCTTTCATATAACCAAAGGTTCTGGCACGAGAAATTTCTTTCAAATAGGACTGTTGAGCAAAATCAATACTGAGTTTTTGCCCGCTCTCTTTTACCTTCTTATGATCAAAATCAATTTCAAGTGTTACTTTGAACCCCTCATAAGGAGAAACTTGTGCCCAAGCATCTCCATTTTCAATTCTAACGGTGTCTTTAATAACAAAAAAACGCTTGTGCACATCTTGCTCTTCAATACCAGCAGATTGCACTAGGAAAATAAATGGTGCTGAAGAGCCGTCCATAATTGGCACTTCAAAGGAATCTAACTCTACCAAAACATTATCAATACCCAAAGCCGAAAAAGCACTCATGAGGTGTTCAACCGTAGAAACCTTAACTCCTTGGTTTTCAAGACCGGTTGAAAGCACGACCTCGTTAACAAAAGCATTGTGTGCTCTAACCAACTTACCACCAACATCCATACGCCTAAAAACCACACCATGATCAGCCTCAGCAGGAATTAACGTCATGTTAACCACGCCACCACTGTGAATACCGATGCCACGTGCTTTAACGGTTTTTTTAATTGTTCTTTGTTTGATCATAGATATACTAAAGTTTTGTACTAAGGTGATCTCTAATTTTACTCAAAATACTTGTTTGTTTGTTTGTTTGTTTCCCTCTAAAGTTAAAATCAGACTCGTTAGGCTCAA
>FPHV01000118.1_pt1 | contig 10949 bp, 10 predicted proteins | sample 1057351 | NCBI WGS metagenome assembly FPHV01 (sample SAMEA4473329, study PRJEB15554) | hydrothermal vent metagenome | biome: marine basaltic hydrothermal vent biome; feature: marine hydrothermal vent; material: water | place: Pacific Ocean | collected 2011-06-14/2011-07-23 | depth 1685 m | reverse complement strand
GCTGATTATGTGATTGATATTGGCCCAGGCGCAGGCATACATGGTGGTGAAATTATTGCTTGTGGTACGCCACAAGAAGTCAGCGACAATCCTAAATCCCTCACCGGTGATTATCTTAGTGGTCGCCAGAGTATTGCGATTCCAAATGAGCGAAAAACCGCACAAAACTGGCTTAAGATCCAAGGCGCTTCAGGCAATAATCTTGATCAAGTTGATTTAGCAATTCCAGTAGGCGTGCTTACCTGTATTACTGGTGTGTCAGGCTCTGGAAAATCCACCTTGATTAATGATACGCTGTACTTATTAGCGGCTAGAGAGTTGAACCGTGCACAAACAACACCTGCACCTCATAATTCTGTTGAGGGGCTTGGATATTTTGACAAGGTGGTTAATATCGATCAAAGCCCAATTGGCCGTACACCACGTTCAAACCCGGCAACTTACACCGGTGTGTTTTCATTGGTTCGTGATCTATTTTCTCAGACTCTAGAGGCGCGTTCACGCGGTTATAAATCTGGGCGCTTTAGTTTTAATGTTAAAGGTGGACGTTGTGAGGCTTGTAAGGGTGATGGCCTAATCAAGGTGGAGATGCATTTCCTGCCTGATATTTATGTGCCTTGTGACGTGTGTCATGGCCGTCGATACAATCGTGAAACTTTAGAGATTTTCTACAAAGGTAAAACCATTGCGCAAGTTTTAGAGATGACGGTTGAAGACGCAGTCGTGTTTTTTGAACCCATGCCAAAGATTAAACAAAAATTACAAACGCTGATGGATGTTGGTTTGTCGTATATTACTTTAGGGCAGAATGCCACCACCTTATCAGGTGGTGAGGCGCAGCGAATTAAACTGGCCAAAGAGTTGTCGAAAGTAGACACTGGTCAAACCCTTTATATTTTAGATGAACCAACCACAGGCTTACATTTTCACGATATCAAGCAATTGTTGGCAGTGATTAACCGTCTACGTGAGCGTGAGAACACCATTGTGATTATTGAGCACAATTTAGATGTGATTAAAACTGCAGATTGGATTGTAGATCTGGGGCCAGAAGGTGGCGATAAAGGCGGAAAAATTATTGCGACTGGCACACCTGAAGAAGTCGCAAAAATCAAAGGCTCTTACACTGGGCAATATTTAAAAGCTTACTTGTAGTTTTCTAGCTTCTAAAACTTTAAAATCTTTTATTTCGTAACGATATTTTTTAGACCCTTTGGTCATTTTTATAATGACTGGCAGGTATCGATATTTAGATAAGAAGTAAGCCTGCATGTTGTTGTTTTCGCTGTTAATTCGCTCTACTTTGATAGCATTAAAGGTTTGGTTATCAACTCTAACGACTTGATTTTCAGTTTTTTTATAATACTGTTGCTCGATAGATTTCCCATCCGCTACTTGATAGCTAAATTCGGACTGATTTGGCTTGTCTTTAAGGTCATATGATAGCGCTAGAAATAAACTGAGTGGATCGACAATATTGCCTTTTTTTGCTTTCCAAGTAATCACTTTAGGCTGGGTTTTAGTTAGGCCAGACATAACAGTGCCGCTTTCTGAATAAACATCAATGACATAATTTTCACTAACTTGTCTTCCTTCTTGCTCCAGAATTTGGTAATTAATACTATCTACACCTTCTTTGTTGGTTGAAAAGGTGGAGCTTGCAGAAATAGTGTAATCTTTAATTAAAGCAGCTAGACCTGAGGTTTTAGCGTTGGCAGTATAAAAATATTGGTCGCCTAACTGATGCAGTGTTCTGACTTCTTCAGCAATCTTAACACCATTGATTGAAAGTTGGTAGTTTGCTATGTGCGGCTCAAAAGCAAGGGCAGTATTGATGTAGAAAAACAGTATTGAAACAATGAGTTTCATAGTGCTTTCCCGTCTAAAACAGCTTTACCATTATTTAACTCAAGCCTGCCCTGGGTAAACCAGTGAATCACTTTAGGGAAGAGTTTGTGCTCTTCGACTAATACTCTTTTAGCTAGAGAGCTAGCATTATCGTCAGCCAAGACAGGGACTCGACTTTGAGCAATAACAGGACCGCCATCAAGTTCAGCAGTAACAAAATGAATACTAACGCCATGTTCTTTTTCATTTGCATCAATTACACGTTGATGGGTATTGAGGCCTTGAAATTTTGGCAATAGAGAGGGGTGGATGTTTAGCATTTTCCCACAATATTGTTGAGCAAATGCTTCGGTAAAAATGCGCATAAATCCTGCCAAGATGACAATATCAGGATTGTACCGGTCAATGGTTTCACTAACAACCTGGTCAAATGCCTCTTTAGAATTAAATTGAGTATGCTCAATAACATGACAAGGGATGCCCGCATTGTTTGCTCGTGTAAGCCCATAAGCATCGGCATGATTGCTAATAACACAACTGATATTTAAATCAATATTATCAGCTTGATCAATAATAGCCTGAAGATTAGAACCACTGCCAGAAATTAAGACAACGCCTCTCATGGGTTTAAATAATGACTTGGTTGCCGTCGTTTTGGGTGATGTTGCCAATCAGCCAAGTGGTTTCACCCAATTCATTTAAATGCGCTATGGCTTGCTCGCTTTGTTCGGCAGGTACTACAATTATCATACCAACACCGCAGTTAAAGACACGGTACATTTCCATTATATCGATGTTGCCATTGTCTTGTAGGAATTGAAAAATCTCAGGTAATTCCCAAGAGTTGGCATCTAATTTTGCGGCTAGATCAGCGGGTAAAACACGCGGAATATTTTCTAATAAACCACCGCCAGTAATATGTGAAATCGCATGAACCGGAAATTTTTCAATCAGTGAAAGTACTGACTTAACATAAATCCGAGTTGGTTCAATTAAGGCATTTAATTGCGCCTCAGTCGGTGTTGATTGTTCTAATACCTTGCGAATTAGAGAGTAGCCGTTAGAGTGTGGGCCAGAAGAAGCCAACGCAATAATGTGATCACCATTTGCCACTTTAGAGCCATCGATAATTTTATCTTTTTCAGCGATACCAACGCAAAAGCCTGCGAGATCATAATCTTCACCCTGATACATACCTGGCATTTCGGCAGTTTCACCACCAATGAGTGCACAACCTGATTGCTTGCAGCCTTCACCAATGCCAGAAATTACCGATATTGCAATTTCAGTGTTGAGTTTTCCCGTAGCGTAGTAATCTAAGAAAAATAAAGGCTCTGCACCTTGTACAATTAAGTCGTTAACACACATAGCCACCAAATCAATACCAATGGTATCGTGCTTGTTAAGCATTTCAGCTACTTTAAGTTTGGTACCGACACCGTCAGTGCCAGAGATTAATACTGGATTTTTATATTTGTTAATTGGCAGCTCGAACATAGCACCAAAACCACCTAGTCCGGCTAATACACCTTCTCTTGCGGTCGATTTTGCAATCGGCTTAATGTGTTCGATAAGTTCATTACCTTTGGTAATATCAACGCCTGAGTCTTGGTAAGTCAATGATGACATCTTGGTTTTTCCGTATAATCAATATTTTTTTTCTAGCAAAAAAATGAATTTTAGCTTTTCTTCTTTGCCAAATGCACTGTCAATTTTACGCATTATTTTAACAGTGCCCGTCGTAATGACTTTATTAAATCATAATTATTCTTTGGCCATTGTCTTGTTTTTTATTGCGGGCGTGACAGACGCATTAGATGGGTGGATTGCCAAGCGCTTTTCTTGTCAAAGCCGACTAGGCTCTATTCTTGATCCTATGGCAGACAAGTTATTGTTGGCAGGTAGTTTTATTACGCTTTTTGTTATTGGCTTGTTGCCGTTGTGGTTGTTAATATTGGTTTTTCTGCGTGATGTGATGATTGTGGCTGCCACGGTGGGATATTTTTTAGGCACTGATACTTCGCAGGATGAGTTGCTAACGCCGTCAAATTTGTCTAAGTTTAATACAGTATTACAAATTACCTTGGTACTGTTTTTAGTTATTACGCAAATCTATCCAGTTTCATTGCAATGGACAAACATGTTTTTTATTGTTGTGGCCACTTCAACTGTTCTCAGTGGAGCAGATTATATATGGATTTGGATTAAACAAGTTATTTTGCAAGAGCGTCGATAATGAACCAATTGGGCTTGCCTCTTGCGCTGAACACTAAAATGCTTTGGCGTAATTTTAGTGGTGATAAAAATCAACAAATTATCGAATTTTTGACCAATCTTTTTGACCAATCTTCTGCTTCAGTTGTTTATGTCTATGGGGGCAAGTCGAGTGGAAAAACCCATCTATTGCAAGGTTGTGCTTTTGAAGCATTAGAACGGTCACCAAGGGTTGTGTATTTAGATTTTGCACAAGAGATGCCTGATGGCATTCTTAATGGATTAGAAGATAATGATTGGATTTGTATTGATAACGTTAATTGTTTAGATGAGAATCAACAGCAAGAATTATTTGATCTTTACAATCGCGCTACTCATACATCGGTTAAGCTGATTGTAAGTGGGCCTGTACTACCTAGTGAATTAACCTTGCTAAAAGATCTGAAAACGCGACTGTCTTTAGCGACTATTTTTTTCCTTGAAAGCCCAGACGATAAGAGTAAAAAAGACATTATTCAGCAGCAGATGAATGAACGCAACCTAAAGATCGATCGTAAAATTTATGATTATTTATTTAAGTATTATTCACGAGATTTGACCGACCTATTAAGCGCTATTGACCAGTTGGATGAAGCTTCCTTGCAACAAAAAAACAACATCACCATTCCGCTTATTAAGCAAGTATTGGATATTTAGCTTATTTTTATGATCGATCTCTAAATTTAAATTTAGAGATTTTTGGCATCAGTTGGGAGAAAGGAATCTTTTTGAAACTGCCGTAGGTTTGTTTGGTTAATGTAACCAACTCAATGATGTTACTAATTCCTTTAGCGTTCGAATGACTGAGTATTTCTTGTAAAGCAAGCAAGCCACCCATTTTTATTTTAGATTGCTGCCCCACTGATAGGCTAGACTGGTGATGTGATTTTAGGACGAAATCACTATTGTCTCGAAGATGGTGATATAAAGATTGACACTCTACAGAAGCCTCTTTGTGCAAACAGGTGCCAAATTCTTTTTCTGCAATACAATCTTTAGCGCCGTATTGACACCCGCATCGACCACTTAGGATTAAATGTGAAAAAGGACAGGTGTAATGGTCAATATTCATAACAATACTTTAGTTGTTGCTTAGACATTATAATAGTAACTTTTATTTTAGCGCTAAATAGCCTATGAATTACCTGCCTATTTTTATTGATATTAAACAACAGCCTTGCTTAGTGGTTGGTGGTGGTGATATTGCCCTGCGTAAAATTAATCTATTATTAAAAGCAAATGCAGCAGTAACGTGCGTATCAAAAGAATGCTGTAATGGTATTGAGAAACTGGTTAAAGATAACAAAATTATCCGCATTGAAAAAGCATTTGAAGCAACAGATATTAACGCTCAAGTATTAATTGTATCGGCAACTGATGATTCAGATTTAAATGCACAAGTTTCAGCATTGGCCAAAACAGCTAACATCCCGGTCAATGTGGTGGATTCACCAGACTTGTGTTCATTTGTGATGCCATCAATTGTTGATCGTTCACCAATCGTGATTGCGATTTCATCCGCAGGAAAAGCACCCGTCTTAGCGCGTTTGATTCGTGCAAAACTTGAAAGCACTATTCCACACGCATACGGAAAGTTGGCAGAGCTTGCGGGTAATTTTAGAGATCAGGTTAAAGCAAAATTCAACAATATTGAGGATCGACGTTATTTCTGGGAAAAGACTTTCTCAGGTATTGTTGCTGAAAAGGTTTTTTCCGGTAAGGTCGATGAAGCCAAAGCAGATTTACAAGCACAACTTGATGGTAGTACTGACAGTGGTATAGGCGAAGTGTACCTAGTTGGTGGTGGCCCGGGTGACCCTGATTTACTCACCTTTAAAGCGCTACGCTTGATGCAACAAGCCGATGTTATTTTGTATGACCGATTAGTTTCCGATGGGGTGATGGAGCTTGTACGACGCGATGCGGAGCTAATTTATGTGGGTAAAGAGCGTGATAATCATGCAGTACCACAGGGCGATATCAATCAACTATTGGTCGATTTAGCCAAACAAGGTCGACGCGTTTGTCGTCTTAAAGGTGGCGATCCATTTATTTTTGGCCGAGGTGGCGAAGAGATTGAAACACTAGCTGAGAATAATATTCCGTTCCAGGTGGTGCCCGGCATTACTGCAGCCTCTGGTTGTTCAGCTTATTCAGGTATTCCACTCACACACCGAGACTATTCACAATCTTGTCGTTTTGTTACTGGACATCTCAAAGATGGCAGTATGAATTTACCTTGGGATGAGTTGGCAGTAGAGCAGCAAACCATTGTTTTTTATATGGCATTGGTAGGTGCTAGACATTTATCAGAGCAGTTGATTTCACACGGTATGCGTGGCGATATGCCAGTCGCATTGGTTGAAAAAGGCACCACACCAGATCATCAAGTTTATGTGACAACACTAGCAGAGTTGCCCAATTTAGTTGAGAATACAACCATTCATGCGCCAACGTTAATTATTATCGGTGAAGTGGTTAAGCTTAGAGAGAAGCTTAACTGGTTTGACGCAGATAACGACTAATTTTTTAATCCTATTGCTTTAAAGATCATTGCTGCTGGGCAAAATCCTGTGAAGGCTGATTGAAATAAATTAAAGCCCACAAAGCCGGTTAACCATAGCCAATTAGCATTTTGAAAAAAAGCTGAAGTAATTACTTCGGACCCCAATAGTAATGAAATCATCACAATGATGCCACCCATTGCTGAAACAGCGTTGTTAATTGTCATATTTTCTCCTCTCTTAGTTTTTGAAAGTTATCACTGTAACATTAATTAGGTATAATTTCAAATCTTTGCTCCCAAGGGGTAATGAGTAAATGCGGGAGTGGTGGAATTGGTAGACACGCTGGATTTAGGTTCCAGTGTCGCAAGACGTGAGAGTTCGAGTCTCTCCTTCCGCACCATAATCCTATTTAGGTTATGAAAACAATCATTCAACACAGTACTGATACACAGATTGCTACGCAAATAGCAGACATCTATCACTGTAAAGTTAAGCATTACGCTTCACATATTCGTCTCTATACGGATCAACAAATTGATCTTGATGTATTAAGGCAAACCCATTCAACTGATTTTAATTATCTACCCACACTTGATTTTTCACAAATAAAATTATTTGTGAGTGACATGGACTCGACCTTAATTAATATTGAGTGTATTGATGAGATTGCCGATTTTGCCAATCTTAAGCCACAAGTTGCGGCTATTACCGAGCGTGCCATGCAGGGAGAGTTAGACTTTAACGCTTCATTGATTGAACGGGTGACTCTGTTGAAAGGCCTAGATATCAGTGTATTAGATAAAGTCTATGCTGAGCGATTGCAGGTCAATCCTGGTGGTCAAGATTTGATTGAGTATTTCAAGTCTAAAGGTATAAAAAGCGCTGTTGTTTCTGGTGGCTTTACCTATTTCACACATCGTTTAGCCAAAGATGTTGGGCTTGACCATGCTCGTGCTAATGAATTAGATATTGAAAATAATCAATTAACAGGCGTTACTCAAGGCTCAATTATTAATGCCACAGCCAAAGCTGAGTTTGTTATTGAGCTGTGTGAGCAATATCAAATATCTCCCAATCAAGTGATTGTTGCTGGTGATGGTGCTAACGATTTGGCCATGATGGCGATTGCCGGATTGTCAGTGGCTTATCATGCAAAAACCTCAGTAATCAAACAAGCAAATATCGTCATTAGTTTTGGTGGGTTAGATAAAATAGTAGATTTGTTTGATGAGTAAATCTTTATGTTAGTTGAGATTGGACATTTTGCGTTAATTCTAGCTTTAGTTTTTGCACTACTACAGGTTTCTTTGCCGATATTAGGCATGGTCAAAAATAACGTTGCGTTAGCACAATTGGCAAAACCACTGTTGTGGGGGCAATTTTTTTGGATTATTGTCTCATTTGCAGTGTTAATGAATGCTTTTGTCGTAGACGACTTCTCAGTTAAATATGTGGCCAATAACTCCAATACTGATCTGCCCTCTATGTTTAAAATATCGGCTGTTTGGGGTGCGCATGAGGGCTCATTGTTATTATGGGCGATGATTCTGGCAGGTTGGAGTGTTGCAGTATCACTCTTCTCTAAACGCTTACCAGCTGAAGTACTTAACCATATTTTGGTTGTTTTAGGTTTTATTAGCATTGGTTTTTTGTTGTTTTTGTTGATCACTTCCAATCCATTTGAACGTTTAGATATTATTCCTTTACAAGGGCGAGAGTTAAATCCATTATTACAAGATTTTGGCCTGATTATTCACCCGCCGATGTTGTATATGGGCTATGTCGGTATGGCCATTCCTTTTGCCTTTGTCTTGTCTTCACTGGTACGTGGTCAGTTAGATTCTACTTGGTTAAGATGGTCAAGACCTTGGACGTTGATAGCATGGGCTTTTCTAACTTTTGGTATTACGCTGGGTAGTTGGTGGGCATATTACGAGCTCGGTTGGGGCGGCTGGTGGTTTTGGGATCCAGTAGAAAACGCTTCTTTCATGCCGTGGTTGGTAGCAACTGCTTTGGTGCATTCGCTGAGTGTGAGTGAAAAACGTGGTGCTTTTAAACATTGGACTGTGTTGTTGGCGATTTCAGGTTTCTCATTAAGCTTATTGGGCACCTTCTTGGTGCGATCTGGCATCTTAACTTCAGTGCATTCATTTGCTTCAGACCCCGCTAGAGGTCTATTTATCTTAATATTCTTGGTGATTGTAATCGGAGGTTCGTTAACGCTATATGCCTGGCGTGCAAACTTGATGCGCAGTAGTAATAGTTTTGCGCCTTTATCAAGAGAAAGTGGATTATTAATTAATAACATCTTATTAGTGGCAGCAATGTTAAGTGTGTTTTTAGGTACGCTTTACCCACTCTTGTTAGACTCTCTAGGTTTAGGAAAAATTTCAGTTGGCCCTCCTTATTTTGACGCAGTGTTTGTCCCAATTATGATTCCAGCGGTATTGGTGATGGTGATGGGGCCTTTTTTACGCTGGAAAAAAGACAATACGAGCAGAGTGTTTGGTTTGTTAAAAACCGTGTGGATTGGTGTGGCTGCATTATTTTTAGTGGCATTATTTTTAACCGATAATATCTTTGTTTTGCTGGCAGTGTTTTTATTTATTTGGATCGTGCTGCATTCGTTGGTATTACTGACTCAACGGTTACAACAAAAAGGCAGGCCAAGTTCTGCATTTTTTGGCATGATTTTGGCGCATATTGGTATTGCTGTCTTTGTCTTGGGGGCAACAGTTACTACTCAATATGGCATCGAGAAAGATTTAAAGATGGAGCTGAATGAAACCATTGATATTAAAGGCTACCAATTTACTTTTAAAGGGGTGGATAATTTTAATTATGAAAACTATCAAGGTCACAAAGGCATCATTGAAGTCGCGTACGCAGGTGAGAAGATCGCTACTTTAAAGCCTGAAAAACGCCAATATGTTACTGGTATGCCGATGACTGAAGCGGCCATTGACCCGTCGCTTTATCGTGATTTGTATGTTGCGTTGGGTGAGTCTCTAGGAGACGATGCTTGGAGTTTGAGATTGTATTATAAGCCACTGATTCGTTTAATTTGGCTGGGTGGAATCTTGATTGCATTAGGCGCTTTACTGGCTGCCTTTGATAAGCGTTATCGTTTATCCTTCCAGAGGACTGCGGCACGTCGTTCGAGGGTTGAGTCATGAGTATGATTATGTGGTTTGTTTTAATGATTGCAGTTTCCACTGTTTGGTTGGTTTGGTTTTTAAAAAACCCCCTTAAGAGTAATTTGTTCAATCTTGAAAAATCTAATGTTGCGTTGGGCAAACAAAGACAAGCAGAATTAGAGCAAGATTTAAGGCAAAACCTGATTGATGAATCTGAGTTTAATCAGGCTAAGCAAGAAATTACTCAAACATTAGCAATAGAATTAAATCAAACAACAGGTGCAGATACCCTTGCTCAGAAAAATATTCCGTTGTGGTCAATTGGCTTGATGGTTGCCTTTTTAGTTGTTGCCTCTTTAGGTATTTACCAATTGTTAACGCCTCAACCAAAAGCTGAGTTAATACCTCAAATAGTTGAGCAGTCAGAGCCACCAAGTTTGAAGCAAAGTATGGCTGAACTTAAACAATATTTGCTAGAAAAGCCGGATGATTTTGAAGCTTGGCAAACGCTGGGTTTGGTTTCATTTGAGTTAGACGAGATGGAAGATTCCTTAGGTGCTTATGAGCGTTCATATCAGTTAAATCCAAAAAATGTTTCAATGCTGGTTGAGTATGCTTCAGCCATTGCCACGTCTCAAAATGATCAGTTTGTGGGTCGTGCATCAATGTTAGTGCGAGAAGCATTAGAGATTGATCCGAATGCACCTGACGCTTTGTATTTAGCAGGTTTGGTTGCTGTTAATGCGGGGCAGTTTGATTTAGCTAAGAAGGTCTGGCAAAGAGCGTTGTCGTTACTACCTCAAGACCATCCTGATCGTCCTATTCTAGAAGATATCTTGGTTGAATTAGCGCAAATACAAGGCGAGGAAATTCCTGAGTATCAAGTGACTATTAATATTGATTTGTCTGAGCGTTTGCGCCAAGCAGAATTCAAAGAATATTATTTAATGATCTATGTTAAAGCAGCACAAGGCAGACCTATGCCGATTGCCATTCAAAAAATCAAACTCAAAGATTTCTCAGGTAAAGTAACGCTCACAGATGAGAACTCGGTAATGCCAAGTAGAAAGTTGTCTCAATCAACACAGGTGCTTGCTGTGGTACGTTTGAGCCAGTCTGGCGCTGCAATGAAACAAGCAGGCGATATTCAAGTGCTCAGCTCAGTGATTAATGTGAGAGATAATCCAATCGTAGATTTGCAGGT
>FPHV01000062.1_pt2 | contig 12537 bp, 14 predicted proteins | sample 1057351 | NCBI WGS metagenome assembly FPHV01 (sample SAMEA4473329, study PRJEB15554) | hydrothermal vent metagenome | biome: marine basaltic hydrothermal vent biome; feature: marine hydrothermal vent; material: water | place: Pacific Ocean | collected 2011-06-14/2011-07-23 | depth 1685 m | reverse complement strand
GTGTCGGGTTATATATTTGAATCTGCTTTAGAAGCCGGGTTTTTATCTGCAGGTGTTGACGTAGGTTTACTCGGCCCAATGCCAACACCGGGTATTGCGTACTTAACAAAAAAATATAATGCAAATGCTGGCGTTGTCATTAGTGCATCGCATAATTCTTTTGAAGATAATGGAGTGAAGTTTTTCTCTCAAGAGGGCTTCAAATTCAGTGATACAGATCAAAAAGAGATTGAAGAAAAGTTAGCGCAGCCGATGGTGAGTGTTGATAGTTTAAGCCTTGGTAAAGCAACACGCTGCGAACATCCGATTAGCCAATATGTGAAATTCTGCAAAGAGAGTTTTGATTATTCCGTTAATTTAGGTGGCTTGGATATTGTGATTGATTGTGCACATGGTGCAACTTATCACCTTGCTGAGGATGTCTTCTCAGGTTTAGGTGCTAGTATTACGATGATTAACAATCAGCCGGATGGTTTTAATATTAACCTTAAGTGTGGGGCAACGGATACAGCGCATTTACGTGATGTTGTATTGGCACAAAAAGCTGACCTAGGTATTGCTTTTGACGGCGACGGCGATCGATTAATTATGATTGATGCAAACGGTGAATTGGTAGATGGCGATGAGCTGGTGTTTATCTTGGCTAAGTCTTGGCATAGTCAAAATCATTTACTGAGCAATACTGTTGTGGGCACAAAGATGAGTAATTTGGGTATGCGACATGCATTAAGAGATTTAGAGATTAATTTTATTGAAGCTGACGTGGGCGATCGCTTTGTCATGGAGCAGATGCAAATCAATAATGCTATTTTAGGTGGCGAAGGCTCGGGTCATATTATTTGCTTGGATAAAGCTACTTCTGGTGACGCAATGATTGCAGCACTTCAAGTATTAGAAGTGATCGCTAAGCGTGGTAAAACACTTAGCGAATTAAAGTCCGAAATGCAAAAATACCCTCAAGTATTAATCAATGTTAAAACCGAAGAGAAAATTGACTTAGATCAGCATACAGTTTTAAAACAAACCCAACTTGAAGTCGAAGAAGCTTTGGGTGATGAAGGCCGTGTGTTGATTCGTGCCTCCGGCACTGAGCCATTGATTCGCGTCATGGTTGAAGGCAAGGATTTAGATTTAGTACAACAAAGCGCAAAACAACTGGCTGACGTACTTCGCTAATGACTTTTGATAATGCCGAGCTAGTTTTAGTCGGTTTAATTTTCCTTTGGGCAGGGTTTGTCCGTACGGGTTTAGGCTTTGGTGGTGCGGCATTGGGTTTGCCTTTGATGCTATTGGTGGGTGCAACGCCCGTCTATTGGCTGCCGATTATCGGCATTCATTTATTGTTTTTCTCATCACTGACTTTAGTCAAATCTTTAAAAAAAGTAGATTGGGCTTATCTTAAGCGCTCATTATTGTGGATTATTCCACCAACTTTAGTTGGTGTGGCTGGTTTGTTAAGTTTGCCTGATGATGTGATTGTGGTGTTTATCTATTCAATCACTATTTTCTACGCTATTACTTGGATCTTTAATACCAAAATCACTTCACATAGCCCATGGGTAGATAAGTTATTACTTATTTTGGGTGGTTATGTGGCAGGTACATCACTCACCGGTGCACCACTGATTGTGGCCGTGTATATGCGCTATATCGCTAAAGAATATTTGCGCAATACATTGTTTGTGCTGTGGTTTATTCTAGTCAGCATTAAGATGGTTACTTTTGTGATTATGAATGTTGAAATTGATTGGGAGTTTTCACTTTCGCTTATTCCCGTAGCGGCGATTGGGCATGTGCTCGGCATCAAAGCGCACCAAAGCATTACTCAAAATGATGAAGCCTTTAAACGCTGGGTGGGCGGTGCTTTATTTGTCATTAGTTCATTTGGGTTATTCAAGCTATTTTTGAGTTAAAATCAACAACATGAATGAATACGTCCTAATCTTAGTCAGCACCATTTTGGTGAATAATTTTGTATTAGTTAAGTTCTTAGGTTTATGCCCATTTATGGGTGTGTCAAAAAAAGTAGAAACCGCAATTGGTATGGGTTTTGCCACGACATTCGTACTCACATTAGCGAGCCTAACAAGTTATTTGATTAATACGTATATTCTTACCCCATTTGAGCTGGAATATCTGCGCACCATTGCCTTTATTGTTACCATTGCGGGCGTGGTTGGTTTTACTGAATTGGTGGTGAATAAAACTTCCCCAGTTTTACATCAGTCTTTGGGCGTGTTCTTACCATTGATTACCACCAACTGCGCCGTACTGGGTGTGGCACTGTTAAACGTCGGGCAAGACCATGGATTCTTGGCTTCAGGTGTGTATGGTTTTGGTGCGGCAATTGGTTTTTCATTTGTTTTAGTGGTGTTTTCAACCATTCGTGAGCGTATTGATAGCGCCAATGTGCCTATGGTGTTTCAAGGTACGCCAATCGCATTGATTACTGCTGGGCTGATGTCGATGGCATTTATGGGTTTTATTGGGTTAGCTTAGTGTTAGATTCTGTTTTTATTTTTTCCGCTTTAGCACTTGGACTCGGTTTGGTTCTAGGCTATGCAGCGATTAAATTTAAGGTTGAGGGCAATCCATTAGTAGACCAAATCGATGCGATCTTGCCACAAACTCAATGTGGTCAATGTAATTATCCGGGCTGTCGCCCTTATGCTGAGGCAATCGCCAGTGGAGAGGCGCCAATTAATCAATGTCCACCAGGCGGACAAGAAGGGGTGGATGCATTGGCCGATTTTTTAGGTGTGGAAACGCTGCCACTCAATAAAGAAAATGGGGAAACTCAACCTGAGCATGTGGTTTATATCGACGAACAAGTCTGTATTGGCTGCACCTTGTGCATACAAGCCTGCCCAGTTGATGCTATTGTGGGCGCCTCTAAATTAATGACAACTATTATTGCAGATGAATGTACAGGTTGTGATTTGTGTATCCCAGTTTGCCCTGTAGATTGCATTCATGTATTGGAAGTTGCCCCAACGCTAAGCACCTATGTGCCTGATGTTGCCGAGATTGCCCATGCTTAGACAGTCATTTAGTGGTGGTATTGTAATTCCTAATCCACATCCAGTGGAAACGGTAGAAATTATCTCAGCGCCTTTGCCAGATAAAGTTGTTTTGCCTTTGCAACAACGCATTGGTGATGAAGCCATCCCTTGTGTCAAAGTGGGTGATAAAGTTCTTACTGGTCAAGTAATCGCCAAGACCGAAGATCATTTTTGTGTGCCTATTCATGCCTCTATTTCTGGCGAGGTCGTGTCTATTGCTGAGCAAACAATTCCACACAAATCAGGCCTAAAGTCCAAGTGCATTACCATTGAATCAGATGGCAAAGACCAATGGGCGAAGCATATAGGCTGTGGTAGTGATTTTCTGCATTGTGACAATGCCACGATGATTAGATATATCCAGTCATCAGGCATTGTTGGTTTAGGCGGTGCTGGGTTTCCTGCACATGCCAAATTAGAAGGTATTCAAGATTGCCATACTTTAATTATCAATGGTACTGAATGTGAACCAGGCATTATGTGTGATGATGCGCTCATGCAACACCATCCGCGGGAAGTGATTCGTGGTGTAGAGATTCTGTTGCATATTTGTGGTGCACAACGTGCAATTATTGCTGTTGAAGACGATAAACAAGAAGCGCTAAATTCGTTATTAATGTATTGTCATAATGACCGTATTAGCATCGAGCAGATCCCGACTAAATACACTTCAGGCGCCGAAAAATTATTAATCAAAGCGTTGTTAGGTATTGAGATTCCTTCAGGTGGATTTGCAATTGATACCGGTGTTGTTTGTCAAAATGTCGCTACTACTAAGGCAATTTTCGATGCAGTGATAAATAACAAACCTTTGGTTTCTAGAATTGTAACGGTGACTGGTTCAGGCGTTGAATCGCCAAACAATTATGAAGTGCGTCTAGGCGCATCATTTGAACATATTGTGTCAATGTCAAAGCCGAACACTAATCAGCATGCTATACGTATGGGCGGCATGATGATGGGGGTTGATGTTGAAACAACTCGTGTACCAGTTTGTAAAATTACCAACTGTATTTTTGTTAATAATATAGAGGTCAAGTTCAGTACACAAGAATGTATTCGTTGTGGGCAGTGTAATCAAGCTTGCCCGGTTGATTTGTTACCACAACAACTCTATTGGTATGCCAAGAGTGAGAATACTGATAAAGCAATGGATTATAATTTAGAAGATTGTATTGAATGCAGGTGTTGTGATTATGTGTGCCCAAGTCACATACCTTTGGCTGAATATTTTTCTTTTGCCAAAGCGTTGCATCGTAAAACGACTGAAGATCAATACCGAACGGATATTGCAAGAGAGCGATTTGAATTTAGAGAATACCGCTTAGAACGTAACAAGCAAGAGCGTGCTGAGATGATGGCCGCTAAAAAAGAAGAGTTAAAGAAAAAAATGGCCAACGATAAAGCACAAAAAGACAAAATAGCCGCCGCCATGGCACGTGTTAAGAAAACAAAAAAGGCAAATGATGATGCATAGTAACGCACACAATACCAATCAAATTATGCGTCAGGTAATTTACGCACTAGCATTAGGTGTTGGTGCGGCGTATTATTTCTTTGGCTGGGGTATCGTCTTTCAAATTGCATTGGCCATGGTTACAGCCGTAGCGGTTGAGTCTGCCTTTTTAAGCCTTAGAAAACTCCCTGTTAAGTCTGCTATTAGTGATGGTTCAGCCATCCTTTCAGCCATTTTATTAGCGATTTCAATCCCGAGTATTGCACCATGGTGGATTGTTGTTGTCGGTGTGGCTTTTGCGATTATTTTTGGCAAACAGCTCTATGGTGGCTTAGGTAATAACCCTTTTAACCCAGCAATGTTGGGTTATGCCTTTTTGCTGATTTCTTATCCATTACAAATGACCACTTGGGCGGGTGAGTTTCTAGGTTTGTCCCAAGCAATCGATATCATTTTTAATTTAACTTCAGTAGACGCACTGAGTGGTGCTACACAGTTAGACGATGTTAAAACTCAACTGGCATTAGGTAAGGTAGTTGCTGAGTTAGATGTAAATTCAATCAGCCAAGCTTGGATTAATGTTGGCTTTTTATTAGGTGGATTGTATTTAATTGTTCGCAAGATTATTACTTGGCATATCCCTGTGGCATTTATTGCTGGTATGGTGGTTATCTCATCGATGTTGTATTTTATTAACGATCAAATATATCTGCCAATGCAAAACCATCTGATGTTGGGTGCCACTATGTTGGGTGCATTCTTTATCGCCACTGATCCAGTCTCAGCTAGTACAACACCAAAGGGACGCTTGATTTACGGATTTTTAATCGGTGTATTGGTTATTGTAATTCGTGTGTTTGGTGGTTACCCAGACGGTGTGGCTTTTGCAGTGTTGCTGATGAATATTACCGTGCCTTTAATTGATTATTACACACAGCCTAAGGTGTTTGGAAAATGACCCCGAACCCAATTTTAAAAGCTGGCGCCTTATTGCTTATTTTTACTGCAATCAGTGTTTTTTTTGTTGCATTGACACAAGACACTACCAAGGAAAAAATCAAATACAATGAAGACCAGTTGTTAATTAAACGTCTTGGTGAGTTAGTGTCAGGTTATGACAATAACATTTTGGAAGATAAATTTCTGAAAGAGATAAAATTACATGGCTTGCAACAAAAAGTGGGTATTTACCCTGCTAAGCAACAGGGGAAAACTTTTGCTTATCTGGTTGAGCACACTTACCCCAACGGTTATAACGGCAACATTCGTCTATTGACTGGGTTTGATATTAAACGTCAGTTGTTGGGTGTTAGAGTGATTACACATAAAGAAACGCCTGGCCTAGGCGATAAGATAGAAACCAGAAAATCAGATTGGATTAAACAATTTAGTGGGCTATCTTTATCAAACCCTAATCAAAATAACTGGAAGGTAAAACGTGATGGCGGTGTGTTTGATTCATTTACCGGTGCAACAATTACCCCGAGAGCAATTGTAAGTGCCGCTTACCAGGTGCTGGTTTACTTTACTCAACATGAAATTAACTGATTTTGACTTCGAGTTACCGAAGTCACTCATTGCCCAGAATCCGACAGAAAATAGAACAGATTCACGACTTTTAGTACCACAATCGACTATTATAGATTCATTTTTCCATCAAATAGCATCATTTATTAAACCTGGTGATTTGTTAGTTATGAACAATACTCGGGTAATTCCAGCGCGATTGTTCGGTCATAAAGAATCAGGCGGCAAGGTTGAGATTATGATTGAGCGCTTGTTAAATGATCGCCAAGTATTAGCAATGATTAAAGCTTCACGAGCACCACAAATTGACAGTTTTATTACCCTAGAAAATGGCGAAAAAGCTCAAGTCGTTAGCAAAGGAAATGGCTTCTATAAGCTAGATTTTTTAACCGATTCATTGCTTGATTTGTTGGATAACGTTGGCCATATTCCTCTGCCCCCTTACATTGAACGTGGTGATGAACAAGCAGACCTAGAACGTTATCAAACCGTATTTGCCAAAGAAGATGGGGCGGTGGCAGCACCCACAGCAGGCCTACATTTTGACGATGAGTTATTGTCATCTTTAAAAGAAAAGGGTATTAACCATTGTTTTGTTACTTTGCATGTAGGGGCAGGTACTTTTCAGCCAGTTAAGGTTGATGAGATCACTGATCATAAAATGCACAGTGAGTATTTTGAGATTGACCAAATAACGGTAGATCAAATTAATCAAACCAAGAAAAATGGTGGGCGTGTTATAGCGGTAGGAACCACAGCAGTCCGCTCAATTGAGTCAGCTGCCAAAAGTGGTGCACTTAAGGCAACCAAAGAAGAAACCGATATTTTTATTTATCCCGGGTATGAGTTTAAAATCGTAGATATGCTGATTACTAATTTCCATTTGCCTAAATCATCTTTGCTTATGCTGGTGAGCGCTTTTATTGGCCGTGAGCGGATGATGGAAATCTATCATCATGCGATTGAAAATAAATACCGGTTCTTTTCTTATGGTGATGCAATGTTGTTGGAGCGACGATGATATTTGAGAACAAGTTAGTGACTGTGGAGATTGAAGTAAGCGAGATTCCTTGGGTAAAGATTTTCACTAAAAGGAAGATTAAAGAGTTTAGTGAGTGCACAGCAACAGAAAAAACTGAAATTTTTAGAATTATTGATGTTGTAGAAAAATCAATGTTAAGTTATTTCAATGCAGATAAGATCAATATCGCATCTTTTGGCAACATTTTACCGCATGTTCATTGGCATGTAATGGCACGTTTTGAAGGTGATAGCCACTTTCCAGAGCCGATGTGGGGTGCACAACAAAGAGAATCACAACTAGATCTACCTAATCTTGAGGTGTTCTTTATTCAACTAGGAGAACAACTATGAACCAACTTGAAAATCAAGAACAATTAGATCTGTTAAAGCTTGAAAAAGATGCAGTGTTGATTCTATTTGGTGGTGCACATTGTGGCGTGTGCCAAACCATCAAACCCCAAATTGATGAAAAATTCTCGCTCAAATTTCCAAATTTAGAGATGGTTTATATTGATTGTGAGCAGATGCAAGAAGTTTGTGCACAACACGGCGTATTTTCTTTGCCAGTGGTACAGGTATTTTTTATGGGGCAGAAATTTATTGAAGAGGTGAGAGGGTTTTCACTCTTAGCATTAGAACAAGAGATTGAAAAAACCTACGCCAAAATGAATGACTAAAGACTGTCTTTAATTTTTTGCAGGGTTGGCACTTCTAAGTTGAATTCATTTGCCTGATCTAGCGCTCTATCTAATCTTGCAGAGGCGGATCGACCCATACAGCCATGTTTCAAATCACCTTCAAAAGCTTTAATCATGCCTTGTTCTAGTTGGGTTTTATCAAAAGACTGCCCAGTTAATTGGGTTTGTAAACTTAAAATATCTTTTGATACATCGCGCATGAGTGATAAGTGCTGATTACGTAAGTCGTCTACATTAGCGCCAAGATCAATAGCCAATCCAGCAATATTAGTAGTTAAGATGTATAGATTTTTTAATACCAATTCGAATAGTAACGCATTGTCATCTGCCACTACATGTGCAGGGATATCAATCAACGCTAGTGATTCAGCTAGAATTTTTGCTTTTGGTCCATATGCAGGTGAGGATATTAATACTTTAGAGTCCATGCCTTTTTTCTTCTCAAACCAAACTGAGATTACTGTGGGATTTGTAAAGTTGTGAGGCTCCCAATCACGTGGTAGAAGTTCATTCTGCATCATTGCCACTCGATCCTTCCACTCGATTGGGATAGAGGATAGTGCAGATTGTAGGTCACCTTCAGCAGTACAAACCAAAATTAGCTCAGGATCAATAGTGGCTTTTAATTCATCAATATCTGTTGATCTAGTGATTGGATAAACAGCATGATTGTTTTTTAAAAAAGCACGTGAAAAAACACTGCCAAGCTCACCGATACCTAATACAACAATGGGTTTTTTCATTTTAAAATTTCCAATAAAGTTGACCCCATTGTAGCTGGAGTGGGTGCTACCGCCACTCCTGCAACCTCAAGCGCTTTGATTTTATCGATTGCTTTACCACTACCACCACTAATCACCGCGCCGGCATGTCCCATGCGCTTACCTTTTGGTGCGGTGAGTCCAGCAATGTAAGACACCACTGGTTTAGAAACATTGTTCTTAATAAATTCTGCCGCTTCTTCTTCAGCAGACCCACCAATTTCACCCACCATAATAATTGATTTGGTTTGATCATCGGCTTCGAATAATTTTAAGCAATCAATAAAGTTCATGCCTTGAATTGGGTCGCCACCAATACCAATACAGGTGCTTTGCCCAAGTCCGGCTTGCGTGGTTTGATGTACCGCTTCATAAGTCAATGTACCCGAGCGTGAAACCACACCAACACTACCTGCTTGGTGGATATTGCCTGGCATGATGCCGAGTTTGCACTCATCAGGCGTAATCACGCCAGGGCAGTTAGGGCCAATTAATGTTGAATTTGAGTCTTTTAAAATTGCCTTGATTTTAAGCATATCTTGCACTGGAATGCCTTCGGTGATACAAGCGATTACTGGCATTTCAGCTTCAATCGCTTCAATGATTGAAGCATAGGCGAAGCGCGGCGGTACGTAAATCATGGTGGCATTCGCGCCGGTTTCATTCATCGATTCTTTCACTGAGTTAAATACGGGCAAGTCTAAGTGAGTTTGTCCACCTTTGCCGGGTGTAACGCCACCAACAAACTGCGTGCCATAGGCGATTGATTGCTCAGAGTGAAAAGTACCTTGTTTACCAGTGAAACCCTGAGTAATAACTTTGGTGTCTTTATTAATGAGTACACTCATGCTGAGACTCCTTTTGACAATGCCACAATCCTGATGGCCGCCTGTGTGAGGTCGGCTTCAGTAGTAATATCAAATTCTGACTCGTCTAATAATGCCAAGCCTTGTTTTGCGTTGGTGCCTTCTAAGCGCACAACAATTGGCAAAGTTAAACCGACCTTATCAATAGCTTGCAAGATACCCTCGGCGATTAAATCACAACGGACAATGCCGCCAAAAATATTCACTAAAACACCTTCAACATTGTCTTCAGTTTGAATTAATTCAAAAGCCTTAGCAACACGCTCAGCTGTTGTGCCACCACCTACGTCTAAAAAGTTAGCAGGTGAACCGCCATGATGTTCAATCAGGTCCATGGTGGCCATCGCCAAACCTGCACCATTCACCATACAACCAATTGTCCCATCAAGCGAAATATAGTTCAGTTGGTATTCACTGGCTTCATTTTCTTTTGCATCTTCTTGCGAGGTGTCACGTAGTGCAACAATGTCTTCATGGCGATAGAGCGCGTTATCGTCAAAGTCAATTTTGCCATCGAGTGCTAGTAAGTTGTTTTCTGCCGTCGTAATCAGTGGGTTGATTTCAATCAAGCTCACATCTTTAGTGGTAAATATTTCATACAGGCCTAATAATGTTTCAGTGAATTGATCGACTAATTTTCCTTCAAGCTGTAGTTTTGATGCAATGGATATGCAATCATCTTCAGTTAAAATACCTAATGGATCCACCCCAAATTTGATGATTTTATCCGGTGTTTCAGCAGCTACTTTTTCAATATCCATGCCACCTTCGGTAGAGGCTAGAATGGTAATTTTTTGAGTTTGACGATCAATCAATAAACCTAAGTAGAGTTCACATTCAATATTTTGCCCGCCTTCAATTAGTAGCTGGCTAATCGGTAAACCTTTAGCATCTGTTTGCGGTGTAACTAGGTTGGATCCAAACAGCGTATTGCAAGCGTTTTCAACTTCTTCGATTGAGCGACATAAAATTACACCACCACCTTTACCACGCCCACCAGCGTGTACTTGCGCTTTAACAACCCAAAGTTCACCACCCAATGATGTGCAAGCGTCACTAGCTTGAGACACGCTATCAATAAGCACAGCTTCAGGTGTTTGAATATTGAATTGTCTGAATAAGGATTTGGCTTGGTATTCGTGTATGTGCATGAAAAAGTGCGTAAAATAAGATGCTTGAATTTTACACTTAATACTTAAAAAAAATGGCAAATTACTCTACCAGCCAATTCAAAAATGGCTTGAAATTAATGCTGGATGGCAATCCTTGCTCAATTATCAGTAATGAGATTCGTAAGCCTGGAAAAGGTCAGGCTTCTAATAAAGTCAAGTTGAGAGACTTAATCACAGGAAAAACTTTGGAAAAGACGTTTAAATCTGGTGAATCTGTAGAAGGTGCTGATGTGATGGAATTAGATATGCAATATCTGTATAACGATGGCAGTGAATGGAATTTTATGGATCCAGATACTTTTGAGCAATATCTGATTAATGATGATGCTATGGATGATGTTAGGGGTTATTTGGTAGAACAAGACATGTGCGTGGTAACGCTTTGGAATGACAACCCAATTTCAGTGACGCCGCCTAATCATGTAATGCTTGAAGTAGTGGATACTGACCCTGGCCTTAAAGGTGATACTGCTGGTACCGGTGGTAAACCAGCCACGATGAACACAGGTGTGGTAGTTCAAGTGCCATTATTTATCAGTATTGGTGAAAAAGTAAAAGTGGACACACGCACAAACGAATATGCGGGAAGATCTTAAAAAATATAGTGATTTTTTACAAAAAATTCGGCATTATTTTAACAATCAAAGTGTCTTAGAAGTTCAAACGTCTGCACTACTCAATACGCCAGCAACTGATGTCTATATTGACTCGCTGAGCATGAAACTCAACCAAGGTATCGACTTAGAACAAACTCGATATTTGCACACTTCTCCAGAGCTAGAGATGAAAAAGCTCTTGGCAAATGGCAGTGGTGATATCTATCAAATTTGTGAAGTATTCCGTGACAATGAGCAAGGCTCTCAGAACTTTAATGAGTTCACAATGCTTGAATATTATCGCCTAGGTTTTGATATTCACCAGTTGATGGATGATATGGTTCAGCTGTTAAAAACACTAGACGTTGAGTGTCGAGTGAGTAAGCTGTCTTATGCACAAGCTTTTTTTGAATATGGTGATATTGACATTCTTAATACTGACTTTGCAGCGTTAAAGGTTATTGCTAAGGCTCATAGTTTGAGTACAGACTTTGAGTGGGTTGAAGATTTGCAAATTCTACTCTTTACGCATTTGATCGAGCCAAAATTAAAAGACTTGCCCTTATGTTTTGTTTATGACTATCCAGCCGCACAATCTGCTTTGGCAATAGTGGAGGGCAAAGTATCGCACCGATTTGAGCTGTATATAAATGGGGTAGAGGTTGCTAATGGTTATGATGAGTTGCGTCATGCTAATGAGTATCAAGTAGTATTTGAGCAAGAAATAGCGAAACGTAGAACACTTAAAAAATACACACCTGATTTGAATAAAGGTTATTTAGAGACTATTCAATCGTCGCTACCCCAATGTGCCGGTGTGGCCATTGGAATGGTGCGACTATTCAGTGAAATTAATTTAAAATGAGTCATGATTAAATTTATTTCACTGTTGTTATTTATAGCGTTACCTGTGCAAGCGTTGCAGCTTTTGCAATCAAAAGAAGGCCATGATACGGTTAAACAACGTTTAGAAGAATCTGCTGACGAGCAGTCATTGTCTGCCAAACAACTTCACACTCAATTGAGAAAATCTGCCAAAAGTGGTGATGCCCGATCACAGTTTAGTTTGGCCAACATGTACCACAAGGGTATGAATGTTAAGCAAGATGTTAAGTTGGCTTTTTATTGGTATACCCAAGTTGCCGAACAAGGTTATGCCACGGCTCAATTTAATCTAGCGGAAGATTATTACCGTGGTGTCGGTGTTACCCAAGATTTAGAGCAAGCACTGTTTTGGTATGAAAAGTCAGCCCAACAAGATTTTGTGGATGCGCAATACAAAGTGGCCAAGATGTATCACGAGGGTGAGGCCTCCACAGTGGATTATGATCAAGCCCACTATTGGTATGAAAGAGCGGCTCAGCTTGGCTTTGCGC
>FPHV01000069.1_pt1 | contig 12679 bp, 10 predicted proteins | sample 1057351 | NCBI WGS metagenome assembly FPHV01 (sample SAMEA4473329, study PRJEB15554) | hydrothermal vent metagenome | biome: marine basaltic hydrothermal vent biome; feature: marine hydrothermal vent; material: water | place: Pacific Ocean | collected 2011-06-14/2011-07-23 | depth 1685 m | reverse complement strand
CTGATGATGAAGCTAAGGATAAATTTGGCTTCTTGCTCGATGCACTTGAATATGGTTGCCCTCCTCATGGTGGTATGGCTTTTGGTTTAGATCGTTTAGTCATGATCATGACTGGTTCAGATTCGATTCGAGAAGTGATCGCCTTCCCTAAAACTCAAACTGCTGCTTGTTTGTTAACCGATGCACCTGCAAGCGTACCAAGAAAAGTACTTAGAGAGTTAAGTGTTAAAGTAAGCCTGCCAGAAAAAGATTAAATAAAACAACGTGTCGATTCAAGATCAAATAAAGGCCGAACTCAAAGCTCGTAATGCTGTGCTGGTTGCACATTATTATGTCAGTGGCGATTTACAAACCCTAGCGGAAGAAAGTGGTGGCCTTGTTTCTGATTCATTAGAAATGGCACGCTTCGGACAAAATTGCGATGCAGATACCATTATCGTTGCAGGCGTTAAATTTATGGGTGAAACGGCTAAGATCCTTTCCCCTGAAAAAACCATTTTAGTGCTTGATGAAGGTGCTACTTGTTCTTTAGATGAAGATTGCCCTGCTCAAGAATTTTCTGATTTTTGTGATGAGCATCCTGATCGAAAAGTGGTGGTTTATGCCAACACTTCTGCACAAGTTAAAGCACGAGCAGATTGGGTGGTGACTTCAGGCAGTGCACTAACCGTTGTTAGACATTTAAGCGAGCAAGGTGAAAAGATTTTATGGGCGCCCGATAAGCATCTAGGTCATTACGTCCAAACACAAACCGATGCTGACATGATTTTATGGCAAGGGGCTTGTGTGGTGCATGAGCGCTTTAAAGCAGATGCATTAGCAGTGCTCAAAGAAAGGCACCCTGAAGCAGCTGTGTTGGTCCACCCGGAATCCCCTCAAGCAGTGGTTGATCTGGCTGATGTAGTTGGATCTACCACGGCACTAATTAATGCAGTTAAAGATAGAGGTGAATCTAGCTTTATTGTGGCCACTGATAATGGTATTTTTCACAAAATGCATGAAGTTGCACCACACAAAAAACTGATTGAAGCGCCTACCATGGGCGAAGGTGCAGATTGTGAATCTTGCGCCCATTGTGAATGGATGGCAATGAACACCTTGGACAATTGCTTGGACACTTTAAAAACTGGAAAAAATGAAATACTCATTAATTCAGATATTGCTAAAAAAGCCAAGCAATCCATACAAAAATTACTCGACTTTACCGCATAAAAGGTAAAATCTTAATTACTCATATTCTCGGAGACATCGAACATGGCAGGACATTCTAAATGGCATAATATTCAACACCGAAAAGGTGCGCAAGATGCCAAGCGTGGTAAGGTATTTACCAAGCTTATCAAAGAAATTGTAATCGCTGCTAAAGCCGGTGGTGGTGTTATCGAAAACAACCCATCGCTACGAATGGTGATTGATAAAGCTCTAGCTGCCAACATGAAACGTGACACCATCGAAAGCGCAGTTAAGCGTGGTTCTGGTGATTTAGATGGTGAAAACTACGATGAAGTGCGTTATGAAGGCTACGGCTTAGCAGGTACTGCGATTATGGTTGATACCTTAACGGATAATCGTAACCGTACGGTGGCCGATGTGCGTCACGCATTCACTAAACATGGCGGCAACTTAGGTACAGATGGCTCAGTGGCTTACCTCTTTAACAAGCAAGGTTTTATTAGTTTTGCCTCGGGTGATGAAGACCAAATTATGGAAGCGGCGCTCGATGCTGGTGCAGAGGATGTAATTAGCAACGAGGATGGTTCGATTGATGTGATCACTACCCCTGAAGACTTCTTTACGGTGAAAGACGCGCTGTCTGATGTAGGGCTTGAAGCAAGCCATGCCGAAGTAACCATGGAACCTGCAACTCGCGTTGAACTCAACCTAGGGGATGCAGAAAAATTCATGAAACTGATTGATCGATTAGAAGATCTTGATGACACGCAAGAGGTGTATCACAATGCCGATATTTCAGATGAGGTAATGGCACAGTTATGATCCATACCCATCAAGGTATTAGTGCTCTTGGCGCTTTTAAAACCAAAGCTTTACAGGTAAAAATATCAAAAGCACAGCCTGGTTTAAATTTATTGGCAGCTGAATTTATTCACCTTGCTGACCTTAATGAGACACTCACAGAGGTAGAAACAAACCACCTTGACCATTTACTGTCTTACGCACCAGTATTGTCGGCTAACGCAGCACAGTCTAGTATTGTTGTTATTCCCAGATTAGGCACTATTTCGCCTTGGTCATCTAAGGCAACTGACATTGTGCACTTATGTGATATTAACAAAATCAGGCGTATTGAACGCGCAACGATTTATCATTTTGACGCCAAAATTACTAATTCAGCTCTAGTATTGGCTGCAATCATGGACAAAATGACCGAATCAATTTTAAACTCGATTAATGATGCGCACACCCTATTTGACAACTTCGAGCCACAACCTTTCACCAGTGTTGATATTCTAGTTAAGGGAAAATCAGCCTTAGAAAAAACCAATATCGAACTCGGTTTAGCACTTAGTGATGGTGAGGTCGATTACTTGGTTGAAAGCTTTATAAAATTAGAACGAAACCCAACTGATATTGAACTAATGATGTTTGCCCAGGCAAACTCAGAACATTGCCGCCATAAAATATTCAATGCCGATTGGACTATTGATGGTGTTGAGCAAGCCAAAAGTTTGTTCTCTATGATTCGCAATACTTATCATAAACACCCAGAAGGCTTGCTTAGTGTTTATTCAGACAACTCTGCCGTAATGGCAGGTTTTGAAGGTGAGCGCTTTTATGCTGATGAAAACGGAAAATACGTTAGTTCGACAGAACACAGGGCAATCCTAATGAAAGTTGAAACTCACAACCACCCTACTGCGATTGCCCCACATCCTGGTGCGGCGACTGGTTCTGGTGGTGAAATTCGTGATGAAGGTGCTACCGGCCAAGGCTCAAAACCCAAAGTAGGTTTGTGTGGCTTTAGCGTCTCTAATCTTAAAATTAACAACGCCGGGCAGCCTTGGGAAGTTGATTATGGTAAGCCTAATCAAATTGTCTCAGCACTCGATATTATGCTCGAAGGCCCGATTGGTGCTGCTGCATTTAATAATGAATTTGGCCGACCAAATACCTTGGGTTATTTTAGAACTTTTGAGCAGCAAACACCGAATGGTGAAGTGCGTGGTTATCACAAACCAATTATGTTGGCCGGTGGCTTAGGGCACATCCAGGAACAACACATTCAAAAAGGTGATATTCCGGTTGGTAGCAAAATTATTGTTCTCGGTGGCCCAGCCATGTTGATTGGTCTTGGTGGTGGTGCTGCCTCATCGGTTAAAAGTGGTGAGCAAAGTGAGGACTTAGATTATGCCTCTGTGCAACGCGCCAACCCTGAAATGGAAAGACGCGCCCAAGAAGTCATTGATCGTTGTGCCAATTTAGGTAAAGACAACCCTATCGTTTCTATTCACGATATTGGTGCAGGTGGACTATCAAATGGCCTACCTGAATTGGTGAATGACTCTGGGCGTGGTGGACGTTTTGAGCTGCGCAATATCCCGAATGATGACAACCAAATGTCACCACTTGAAATCTGGTGTAATGAATCTCAAGAACGCTACGTTCTTGCTATTGCCCCGTCTAGTCTAGACTTGTTTAGTGATATTTGTACACGTGAGCGCGCACCATTCGCTGTGCTTGGCGAATCTACCAAAGAACAAGAATTGGTTTTAAGTGATTCGCTGTTTGACAATAATCCAATTCAGATGCCAATGAGTGTATTACTAGGTAACCCGCCAAAAACCAGTATTGACGCTCGAACACCGGTTGATCATCTTAATGCACTTGACGCTAGTGATATCAAACTTGATGAGGCGATTACTCGCATTTTGCAACTACCCACCGTTGCTAGCAAAAATTTCTTAATTACGATTGGTGATCGAAGCGTTACTGGCATGGTTGCTAGGGATCAATTTGTAGGGCCGTGGCAAGTACCCGTGGCTGATTGTGCAATCTCATTAGCGGATTATGTCGGCTATCAAGGTGAAATAATGTCATTGGGCGAGAAGACACCCTTGGCATTAGTCAATGCTGAATCTGCTGCTAGAATGACCATTGGTGAAGCGTTAACCAATATGTTGGGTGGTTATGTTGAAGATATTCACCATATTAGTCTAAGTGCTAATTGGATGAGTGCCAGCGGTCATCCGGGCGAAGATGCCAAATTATTCGCAGCGGTTAAAAGCGTGGGCATGGATTTATGTCCAGAACTCGGATTAACAGTACCGGTTGGCAAAGATTCAATGTCGATGAGAAGCTCTTGGGTTGAAAATGGTGAAGACAAAGCGGTGACTGCACCGTTATCACTCATCATTACTGCTTTTGCAAAAACGCCCGATGCAAGATTACAAATCACACCTTTATTAAATACAGATGAAGCCTCTGAATTATGGCTGATCGACCTGGGCTTCGGACAAAATAGAATGGGTGGCTCGTGCCTAGCACAAGTATATAACCAAGTAGGCGATGTTGCGCCAAACCTTGACGATAGCGCCGTATTCAAGTCATTCTTCACAGTGATTAATCAGCTCAACAAAGATGGGTTAATTAGCGCCTATCACGACCGTAGTGATGGTGGTGTAATAACGACACTATTGGAGATGGCATTCACTTCACATTGTGGGCTTGATATTCAAGCCAATGAACAAAATATTACTGATTTATTTAATGAAGAGTTAGGCTGCGTTATTCAAGTAAGTAACAATAATAAAGACGCTGTAACACAAGCTTTAATGACAGCAGGCTTAAGCGATTGTACACGTCACATTGCTAGTATTAATGACACAGATAGCATTCAAATTCAGACAAATGACGAAGTATTATTTGAACAACCTCGTGCACAGTTACAATCTTTATGGTCATCTACTTCATATGAAATAGCCAAACTACGTGACAATCCTCAATGTGCTGAAGAAGAATTTACAAGCATTATAGAAGACACAAAAGGTTTAAAAACTGATCTTTCTTTTGATCATAACCAATCCATATCAGCCCCTTATATTGCCACTAACGCCAAACCAAAAATTGCCATATTAAGAGAGCAAGGCATTAACGGCCAAGTAGAAATGGCCGCGGCCTTTAACAAGGCCGAGTTCGATGCAATTGATGTACACATGAGTGACATTCTATCAGGTCGAATTTCATTGGCAGATTTCAAAGGACTGGTGGCTTGTGGTGGCTTCTCTTATGGCGATGTTCTTGGTGCTGGCAGAGGCTGGGCCAGTTCTATTTTGTACAATGCAAACGCTAAAGACAACTTCCAGGCTTTTTTCGAGCGAGATGATAGCTTTGCACTCGGGATTTGTAACGGCTGCCAAATGATGTCTAATCTCAGTGAAATTATCCCTGGATCCGAACACTGGCCTAGCTTTAATCGCAATGTTTCAGAGCAATTTGAAGCACGTTTTTCATCGGTTAAAATTGGTCAGTCGAATTCAATTTTCTTAAAAGACATGGCAGGATCCATCATGCCAATTGCGATTGCTCATGGTGAAGGCCGTGCAATATTCAAAGGCAATCAATCTGATCAGCACATCGCATTACAATATGTCGATCATGCAGGTGATTTGACACAAACCTACCCTCACAATCCAAATGGATCAGACAACGCTGTAGCCGGTGTGACGAATGATTCTGGCCAGGTAACCATTATGATGCCTCATCCTGAGCGTGTATTCCGTGCGGTACAAAACTCACACCATCCAAAAGACTGGGATGAGCGTAGCCCATGGTTGAGAATGTTTGAAAATGCCAGAGCTTGGGTTGATTAACACTTGAATTAAGCGTCTGCAGCCAAGCTGCCGGCTACCCTAAAGTCTTCAGATAGGCTTATTCTTCAGTCAAAACATATTTTAGAATTTCAATAACTTGATCCGGTGTTGTGGCCCATGCCATTGCCGAACCATCAACTTCCTTCAGTGGGTGTACTATGCCTTCATCATGGAGGGTAATGTAAGGCTTGCCTAATGCAGAGCAATACCCGGCATCAAAAGCTGCGTTCCACTGCTTGTACTTATCTCCAAAACGCACCACGGCTACGTCACAGTTTTCAATAAGGGTCTTAGTTCGTATTGCATTAACTTTTGCAGATTTATGATCGCGCCAGTAGCTGATACTTTCTACACCAAGCATATCACCTGCAGCATCACTTGCTTCGTGATCTGTGACGGCAGATGTAAAAACAATAGATAAATTATGCGCTTCACAACCTTCTTTTAGGCGACTCCTCCAATCTGTATGTATTTCACCAGATAGATATACGTTCAAATTCATATTAAATCCTATATTTATATTTGAAAAAAAAATAGAAGTTTACTGCAAAATGAGGCCGGCATTCGAGCCTTTCATAAACTTAACTAAAGCATCAAATAAAGATAATATTTACACTCTATTGAGTTTTTAAAATTTAGGAAATAATTAAAATTAGATAAATATATTCTCAATAAAGGCCTTTTCTGTACTAAAAATAGCTATAAATCCTCAAAAACAATCAATATTTCAATATTTAGGTGTAACTTACAGTTAGCATAATAAAAATTTAGGAAATTTTAACAATGGGCCAATTTTTAGGTTTTTATCGGGTTAAATAGCGATTATGAATTATCAGTTAATTCGTTCTAAACGCAAAACTTTGAGTCTGCAAATTAACAGCAATGCTGAGCTCATTGTACGTGCACCGAATCGGTTATCGGTTAAAAAAATAGAACAATTTATTGATGAAAAATCCAACTGGATTGAGAAAAAGTCAACCTCTATCGATGCTAAAAAACCTCAAAAACATGGTTATATAGAGGGTGAAAAATTCTTATATTTGGGTGGTGAATATCCGTTAAGTATTGATATCACCTATGCTAAAGGCGTGAGCTTTGATGGTCAAATATTCAGTCTTAATACCGGTGGAAAGCAGGAATTTTTGGCTTGGTATAAGACTGCTTTTAAAAATGTCGCCCTACCAAGACTGGATTATTATGCAGGTCTTTATCAACTCAACTATCAACAAGTGCGCCTTAAGACGCAAAAAACCCTATGGGGTTCTTGTAGTGGTGTGAATAACATCAACCTTAACTACTTACTTATTATGGCGCCAATGAGTGTTATCGACTATGTGATTGTGCATGAGCTTGCTCATACAAAGATTAAAAACCATTCGAAAGATTTTTGGCAGTTGGTTGAATCAATTTTGCCAAAATATAAAGCCAGCAAAAGCTGGCTTAAAAATAACGGCTACAAGTTGCACAACCTGTAGCTAAGAAGAAATTATTAACTAAACTTATCTGTTGCCTCTTGCATGGCTGCTTGCAAAGTGCCCATCTCAGCCATCTCAACAATAATATCGCCACCACCCATTAATTCAGAGTTGAAGTAGATCTGTGGAAACGTTGGCCAATCTTGAAAATTGGGTAAATTTTGCATCACTTCTTGATCTTCAAAAATGTTAACATAAGCAAACTCAACACCCGTTGAAGCTAATGTTTGCGCTGCTTTAGCAGAAAATCCACATTGTGGAAACTGAGGCGTTCCTTTCATATAAAGTACGATTGGTGCGCTGTCTACTTGAGCCTGAATTCTTGCCATTACGTCCATTGTATCACTCCTATTTTTGGTTCTTAATTCTAAATATCCGAGTATTTTACTCTTCTATTATTAATTACGCAATTATTCTATTACTTAATCGCTTGGGAAATTGTGTATTTTTGCCCTTGTTTGAGTTTTTTGTAATTACCAAACACTGATTTAAAATTATCTTTAATAAAATGTCTCAAGCCATTAATAGTAACAAAGGTGATTTTTCCACCCGGCTTAAGTGCATCATACGCATCATAGAGAATAATACTGAGTTGCTCTCGACCTACTTTAGCAGGTACATTGGAAATTATTTGGTCAAAATAGTTGTCTTTATTGACACTCAAAAATGCATCCGACAAATAGGCTTGTGCATTATCAATATGATTAAGCTTAGCATTGTTATTTGACAACTCAACTGCAACAAAATCTTTATCCACCATGTGCACTTCACCCTGCGGGCAAGATTTTGCCACAGCTAGCCCTATTGGGCCATAACCACAACCCAAATCAAGGCATTTATCTTTTTTAGCAACCTCTAAATATTTCATTAACAGCAAAGTACCATCATCAATCGAGCGCGGACTAAACACACCCCATCGGGTTTTAAGAGTTAGTTCATGACCTAACAAGGTGGTTTGAATGCTAAGGTCTCGCTTTAGTTTAGGAATGTCTTGACGTGTAAACATAAGTAATTATTTTTGTTTTTTAAGGGATTTTTTCTTAGCTTTGGCTAAGATAATTTGACTGGCATGATCACCAATATGTTCTTCGCCACGCGTTTTAGCCAGCTGCATTTGACGCTCTCTTTCACGATAACGGCTGACTTGGGTTTCGCTACGAGAGCCATGGCAACGCGGACAAGACACGCCTTTTTCATAATGAGGATGTTGTTTGTCTTCATCTGTAATTGGGTAACGACAAGCATGGCACTGGTCGTATTGACCTTGCTCCAAGTTGTGCTTAACAGCAACACGATCATCAAACACAAAACACTCTCCTTCCCATAGACTTTGGTCTTCATCCACTTCTTCTAAGTATTTTAAAATACCTCCTTGTAGATGATAGACCGCATCAAACCCTTGAGTCTTTAGATAAGCCGTCGATTTTTCACAACGAATGCCGCCGGTACAGAACATCGCCACTTTCTTGCCACGATATTGTTCTAAATTATTTTTAGTGTATTCAGGAAACTCTCGAAAGGTCTCAGTGCTAGGATTGATAGCGCCTTTAAAACTGCCGATTTCGTATTCATAATTATTACGAGTGTCAATCAATACTACATCAGGATCACTAATGAGTGCGTTCCAATCCTGGGGATTGACATAAGTACCCACAGAAGACAAAGGATCGATATGCTCAACACCTAGCGTTACAATTTCTTTTTTAAGTTTGACCTTTAAGCGCTTAAATGGCGTGGTTTCACTATGAGAAAATTTAATCTCTAGATTGTCAAACCGACCATCATCTTGTAAAAACTGGATAACCCCATCAATTGATGCTTTTGAGCCTGAAATCGTGCCATTTAAGCCTTCTAAAGCCAAAAGGATTGTGCCTTTAACCTCTAACTCGACCATCAGCTCACGCAATGGGGTGCGAAACGCTTCAAAATCGTCTAATCGCACAAATTGGTATAAGGCACAAACAGTGAACATAAAAAAATTTATTAAATAAAAATCACCATTTTACTGCATCAGCCTAATATCAACAATTGATTATAATCAATGTCAATAATACACATAGGCCAAGCAAGTATAATAAGGGCTTTACTATTCTCCCTATACGTGCTCGACTCTATTCAATCTCCGCAAGATATCAAACAACTGGATTTAAACCAACTACAATCCTTAGCGGATGAAATACGTGCGTTTCTAATTGAAAATATTCAAAAAACCGGTGGTCACCTTGCGCCCAACCTTGGTACAGTTGAATTAACCGTTGCCATGCATTATGTTTTTGACACACCTGATGACAGCTTTGTGTTTGATGTAGGGCATCAGGCTTATACACATAAGATACTCACGGGTCGAAAAGACAGAATGTCTACTCTAAGACAAAAAGATGGCTTGAGTGGCTTTACCAAGCGTAGTGAAAGTGAGCATGATGCATTTGGTGCTGGACACTCGTCCACTTCAATCAGTGCAGCGCTGGGCATTGCCATCGGCAATAAGGTTAATCAAGTTAAGCACAAATCCATCGCCGTTATTGGTGATGGTGCGCTGACTGGCGGCATGTCGTTCGAAGCACTTAATCATACTGGTGATTCGGACGCCGATTTACTCATTATTCTGAATGATAATGACATGAGTATTTCAAAAAATGTGGGTGCGATGAACAAGTATCTGACTAAGCTCATCTCTGGCAAGGTGTACTCTACTATGAAATCTAAATCCTTAGGTTTTTTAGAAAAAATGCCAATGATTCATGAGTTTGCCAAGCGTTCAGAAGAGCACCTTAAAGGCATGGTATTGCCAAGCACCTTATTCGAAGAATTAGGCGTGGATTACTTTGGCCCTATTGATGGTCACGACCTGCCCATGTTGGTTAAAACCTTGCAAAATCTAAAGCAGCTGAAAATGCCAAGGCTACTACACATTATTACCAAAAAGGGTTACGGCTTAAAAACCGCAGAAAACGATCCTTGCAAATTCCATGGCATTGCCCCTGCTCAAATTAACAGTTCTACATTACCAAGTTATAGTTCTGTTTTTGGTCAATGGTTACTCGATACTGCCACTAATGATTCAAAATTAATGGCCATTACCCCAGCCATGTGTACCGGCTCGGGTATGAGTGAATTCGAGGTCAAGTTTCCTGAGCAATACTTTGATGTGGGTATCGCTGAACAGCATGCCATTACGTTTGCAGGTGGTTTAGCCACTCAAGGCTTAAAGCCGGTGGTTTCAATTTACTCAACTTTTTTACAGCGAGGTTATGATCAGCTAATTCATGATATTGCATTACAAAATTTAAATGTATTATTTGCTATTGATCGTGCTGGCTTAGTGGGAGCCGATGGGGCAACACACGCAGGTAGTTTTGATTTAAGTTTCTTAAGATGCATTCCTAATTTAATCATTATGGCGCCTAGTAACTCCGTTGAAATGTATCAAATGCTAAATAGTGCCTATCAGCTTGATGGCCCAGTTTGTGTGCGTTATCCTCGAGGCACTTCTTTAATCAAAGATTACACTAGTGACAATACAATAGAAATTGGTAAAGCTAACATTACTAGGATTGGCAAAAAAATAGCAGTTTTTGCCTTTGGCACAACCCTTGACCAAGCACTGATTGCAGGAGAAGATCTAGATGCAACCATCGTTGATATGCGTTTTGTTAAGCCTTTAGATGAGTCCTTGATTTTAGAGCTTTCTAAAACACACCAGCAGCTCATTACAATTGAAGATAATGTAATTACAGGCGGTGCTGGTAGTAGCATTAGTGAATTATTACATGCACATAAAATCAATACAACGCTCACCTTGTTAGGGCTGCCGGACAGCTTTACTGAGCAAGGCTCACAAGAAGAGCTATATACTTTATACGGCTTAGATGCAGACGCTATTATTCGGGCCACACAATCATGAAAAAAACACTTAAACGATTAAGTCCCGACTCGGAAACTTTAAAAAATCACAAGCATTTAGGCTGGCTATCCAAACATTTACATGATCGTAGTTTGTGGAATTTTAATCGACGATCTATTTCTAAAGCCTTCGCAGTAGGCTTATTTTGCGCCTTTACGCCTGTACCTTTTCAAATGATATTAGCAGCACCAGCGGCGGTTATTTTTTCAGCAAACCTACCTTTATCAGTTGCATTGGTTTGGATAACTAATCCGCTGACTATACCACCAATTTATTATGCTTGCTACAAACTAGGGGCCTGGATTTTAGATGTTGGCATTGAAAAGGATTTCACTATGTCACTTGAGTATCTCGGAGAGACTTTTAGCATTATTTGGCAACCACTTCTATTGGGCAGTCTTATTGTTTCTGTTGTTAGTGCTTTTGTTGGCTATTGGACAATTCAACTAATCTACCGCTTTAAAGCTTATAAAAGAGCTAATCGTTAAATTAACTGTGTTTTAATTGAGATCGTATTTGCGCCTCTAACTCGTCAACCAAGCTAGCATTCTCAATTTTAGAATGTGTTTTACCATTGATATAAAGCAAGTTTGGACTGCCGCCTGTTAGACCGACAGAAACAGCTTTCGCCTCACCTGGACCGTTAACCACACAACCAATCACAGCTACATCAATTGGGTCAACAATATCTTCAAGACGTGCTTCCAGCTCATTAACCACTGAAATCACATCAAACTTTTGGCGTGAACAAGAAGGGCAAGCAATGAGGTTAACACCCTTCTTACGTAAATGCAGCGATTTTAAAATATCAAAACCTACTTTAACTTCATCCACTGGATCCGATGCTAACGACACACGAATCGTATCACCAATACCTTCGGAAAGCAATAAACCTAAGCCGATTGCTGACTTTACTGTGCCAGAGCGTAATGAGCCCGCCTCTGTAATACCTAAGTGCAATGGATTGTCAATCTGTGAAGCCAATTGCTTATAAGCAAACACGGTCATGAATATTTCAGAGGCCTTGAGGGATATTTTAAAATTATCAAAATTAAGCTTGTCTAAAATATCAATATGTCTAAAGGCTGATTCGACCATAGCCTCTGGCGTTGGCTCGGTGTATTTTTTTTGCAAATCTTTTTCTAATGAGCCGGCGTTAACGCCAATCCTAATAGGAATGTTATGATCTTTAGCTGATGCTACCACCTCTCTCACCCGATCTGCTCGACCAATATTTCCAGGATTAATACGTAAACAATCAGCACCATATTCTGCCACTTTAAGGGCGATTTTATAGTCAAAATGAATATCGGTAATCAGTGGGATACTGGCTTGTTTTTTAATTTCTCTAAAAGCTTCTGCAGCCTCCATGGTCGGTACTGAGACGCGCACTAAGTCTGCACCAGCATCTGCAATCGATTGAATCTGTGCAAGTGTCGCCTCAACATCACAAGTATTTGTATTGGTCATAC
>FPHV01000071.1_pt1 | contig 12787 bp, 13 predicted proteins | sample 1057351 | NCBI WGS metagenome assembly FPHV01 (sample SAMEA4473329, study PRJEB15554) | hydrothermal vent metagenome | biome: marine basaltic hydrothermal vent biome; feature: marine hydrothermal vent; material: water | place: Pacific Ocean | collected 2011-06-14/2011-07-23 | depth 1685 m | reverse complement strand
GACGATTGGCGCTAATACTACAATTGATAGAGGCACCCTAGAGGACACTCAAATACACAACGGGGTACGACTTGATAACCTAATACACATTGCACATAATGTGATTATCGGCCAAGACACTGCGATTGCTGCCAATACAGGTATTGCTGGCAGTACAACACTTGGTAAGCGCTGTATGATTGGTGGCATGGTGGGCATTGTTGGTCATCTTAATATTTGTGATGATGTTATCGTGAACGCTAAAAGCACGATTGATAAAGACATTAAAACCCCTGGCATGTACACTGGTATTCTGCCATTAATGCCACACAAACAATGGCAGAATGTTGGCTTATGGTTGGTAAAACTTGATAAAATTGTGAAATACTTAAACATTAAACTCAAAAACTTAAAGGATTAATCATTATGGAAATGAACATTCAAGATGTTAAGAATTACTTGCCACACCGCTATCCTTTTTTACTCATTGACCGAGTCTTGGAGCTAGAGATTGGTAAGTCCTTAGTGGCGATTAAAAACGTAACTTTCAACGAGCCACAATTTACCGGGCATTTTCCCGAACAACCGATTATGCCAGGCGTAATGATTGTGGAGGCGTTGGCACAGGCCACCGGTATTTTGGCATTTAAATCTGAAGTAGGCAAACCGATTGATGGGCAAATTTATATGCTGGTTGGTATTGACAAGGTACGTTTTAAACGCGTGGTTGAGCCAGGTGATCAAATACGTTTAGAGGTCGAGGTAATGGTGGTTAAACGCGGTATTTGGAAATTTAAATGTAGAGCTTCAGTCGAAGATCAAATAGTGACTACAGCTGAGCTTATGTGTACACAAAAAGCAGCAGACTAATTTAATCTAAAAAATTCTTGAGGAGAATATCATGGCCGTAGATGCTAGCGCAATTGTCGACCCCAGTGCAAAAATTCATAAAAATGCTGAAATATGCGCTTACGCTATTATTGGTGCTAATGTAGAGATTGGTTCAGGCACCATTGTAGAATCTCATGCGGTCATACAAGGGCCGACTAAAATTGGTAAAAACAATCATATCTACTCTTTTGCTGCAATTGGCGGCGACCCACAAGACATTACTTATGAAGAAGGTCAAGAATCCAACTTAGTGATTGGTGATGATAATTTGATTCGTGAATTTTGCACCATTAACCGTGGCACAGAGAAAGAACAATCGCTTACACGTGTTGGCTCTAACAATATGTTAATGGCCTATGTGCATATTGCCCACGACTGCGAAGTTGGCAACCATACCATTATGTCTAACAATGCTTCATTGGCAGGTCATGTTAAAGTGCACGATTGGGCAATCTTGGGTGGATTCACCTTGGTAAAACAATTCTGCATGATTGGCATGCATACCTATATTGGCATGGGTTGCCAGGTAAACAAAGATATCCCAGCTTACATGGTGGCTTCAGGCACGCAAACACGTGTCAGAAGTATCAATGCTGAAGGTATGAAGCGTCGTGGCTTCTCATCAAGTGCAGTGGCTTCAATCAAGCGTGCCTTTAAAGTAGTGTATCGGGAATCTCAAGGTCGGCTACTAGATCACGCCTTGCAAGATTTAGAAAAATCTGAAGCTGACAGCCCCGAAGTCATGCAATTTGTAAAATGTATTCGTAGCTCAAAAGTGGGTATCATGCGTGGCCCGCTTGAGGAATAACATCTATTTGACATTTTATGGATAAGTCTTTTTTAAGGTCAAGCAGTATTGTCACTGTAATGACTTTTCTATCCCGTATATTAGGCCTTGTTCGTGATTATTTTATTGCCCGGTATTTTGGCGCTAACGGACTCACCGATGCTTTTTTAGTTGCCTTTAGAATCCCTAACTTTCTCAGGCGTCTCTTTGGTGAGGGTGCTTTCTCACAAGCTTTCGTACCCATTCTAGCTGAAGTTAAAGCCAACCATGACGAGGCAGAAGTTCAAAACGTCATTAATCATATTGGCACCAAATTCCTAACGGTTTTAATTATTATCACTGTGATTACGGTGGTGATAGCGCCTTTGGTTATATTTATGTTTGCCTGGGGTTTTTATTTTGATGCTGACTCTACAAAGTTTGACTTGGCATCCAACATGCTTAGAATCACCTTTCCTTATTTATTGTTAATTTCATTAACGGCTTTTGCCGGCAGTATTCTCAATACTTATGATAAATTTGCTGTGCCGGCCTTCACCCCAGTCTTGCTTAATATTTCAATGATTTTAAGTGCGGTATATCTATCTCAACACCTAGAGACACCGATTATGGCTTTGGCTTGGGGTGTGCTAATTGGCGGTATCGTACAACTCTTATTTCAAATTCCATTCTTAATTAAAATTAAAAAATTACCGCGCTTAGTGCGTGGTAACCATCCCAGTGTTAAAACCTTAAAAAAGCGCATGCTGCCTGCTCTATTTGGGGTTTCAGTATCACAAATCAACCTACTGATTGACACCATGATTGCCACTGTTTTAGTGAGTGGCAGCGTGACTTGGTTGTATTATTCTGACCGCTTATTAGAACTACCTTTGGCGCTTATTGGTATTGCCCTTGCCACCGTAGCACTAGCCAAACTCAGTAAACATTTTTCTAATAAAGATGAGAAAAAATTCACTCGTACAATTAATTACGCCCTAAAAATTGGCTTAATACTCGGCGCCCCTGCTTGTGCGGGGCTGGTGCTTTTAGCCGAGCCATTGATTATTACCTTGTTTCAATATGATAAGTTTGATGCATTTGCAGCGCATATGTCGGCACTCAGTTTGATTTCTTATGGCTCAGGACTGTTAGCCTTTATCGTGGTCAAAATTTTAGCCCCTGTGTTTCTCTCTCGTGGCGATACTAGAACGCCAGTTAAGGTCGGTGTGATTGCCATGGTGTCCAATGTATTCTTAAACATAATTTTTGCTTATTATTTTGCCCATGTAGGTTTGGCCATTGCTACTTCAATTTCTGCTGTGATTAATGCATCTTTACTTTACTACTATTTAAACAAGCAGTCTATTTATCAATTTTCTAATGATTTAGTCAAACTATTTTTAAAAGTGTTATTGGCAAGCTTTATAATGGTCGTCTTTATTTTAAATTTTTCTAACGAAATTAATTTTTACTTAGAAAATGGCGTTTGGCAACGCATCACTTCTGTTGCAATCACAATTGTTGCTTCAGCAGTTCTATACTTTGCTTGTCTGCGCTTATTAGGCATCAGGATGAAACAACTATGAATACCGTACAATGTGTGAAATTAAACCAAGAACTCGAAGCCCTAGATAGAGCGCCCTACCCTGGCGAGCTAGGCAAAAGAATTTTAGCTAGTGTCTCTAAACAAGGTTGGCAACTATGGCTAGATCATCAAACCATGTTGATTAATGAGAACAACCTTAACATGCTTGATGAAAAAGCACAAAGCTACCTTAAAGAACAAATGGAAAAATTCTTCTTTTCTGAACAAGGTGCTGATGATATTCAAGGCTACACCCCTAGTAATTAAGTTATGGCCAATCTGTTTATTATTGCTGCCCCTTCTGGTTGTGGAAAAACCTCTTTAGTTAAAGCGTTGATTGAGAAAGTAGACAATTTATGCGTCTCAGTATCCCACACAACGCGTGCTGCTCGCCCAGGCGAAGAGCACGGTAAAAACTATTTTTTTGTTTCTAAAGAGGCCTTTAATGAAATCAGCAATAGCGATGGTTTTATTGAATCAGCTCAAGTCTTTGATAATTATTATGGCAGTGCTAAACAAACCGTTAAAGATCTACTTGAGCAAGGTCAAGATGTCATCTTGGAAATCGATTGGCAAGGTGCACAACAAGTCAAACAAAGCTTTACAGATGCAATCGGCATCTTTATCTTACCACCATCAATCTCAGCCCTAGAAGAGCGCCTAACCGACCGGGGTCAAGACGATCAAAGTATTATCGATCGAAGAATGCAAGACGCCGTTAGTGAAATGCAACATTTTGATGAATTTGATTACTTAGTCATTAACGATGATTTCAATATCGCTCTAAACGATTTAACCCACATTATTTATACACAACGTCTTAGCTTAGCTCAACAAACACAGCAGCATCAAGATTTGCTTAAACAGTTGATATAACACGTAAATTGCGTATAATATCACTACTTACTAATATTAACCATTAGTTATAATAATCTTATGAGTCAAGAATTCGCTTTACCTGCTGTTAGAACCTCAAGTTCGTTAGAGGTTCAAAAATATCCTCCGATTCTTACCCCGGAAGAAGAGCACGCTTTAGCAATCGAACTTTATGAAAATCACGACCTTAGCGCTGCAAGAAAATTAGTCTTGTCACACATGCGTTTTGTGGCTTTTATTGCCCATGGCTATAAAGGCTATGGCTTAGAACAAGCAGATCTTATTCAAGAAGGCACTATCGGCTTAATGAAAGCAGTAAAACGCTTTAATCCACACAAAAATGTACGACTGGCATCTTTTGCAGTGTATTGGATTCGCGCTGAAATTCATGAATTTATCTTTAAAAATTGGAAAATTGTCAAAGTGGCTACCACCAAGGCGCAACGTAAATTATTTTTCAAGCTTAGAAAGGCCAAATCACACATCTACAATTCGTTAAACGAATCACAAGCTGATAAGATTGCTAATGATTTAGGCGTACGCCGCAAAGATGTACTAGAAATGGAATCACGCCTACAATTTAATGATGTGGCCTTTGGTATTTCTGATGATGAAGATTCCTCAGCACCTGAGCATTATTTAACCGATGATAATACGCAAACACCTGAGCAATTATTACTCAGTGATGACACTCATAAAAACCAACAACAACAGCTTTACCAAGCACTTTCTTTACTAGATGCAAGAAGTTTAGATATTTTGCAATCTAGGTACTTGAAAGAAGAAAAAACGACCCTACATACTTTAGCAGACAAGTATGGTGTTTCTGCTGAGCGGGTTCGTCAACTTGAAAACAAAGCAATGCAAAAACTTAAAGCGACCCTGGAAACTCAAGCGCTTTAATCAAAAGTTCAAGCAATTTGCTTTAATAAATTTATTGTTTATTCATTAGGAGAAAAAATGAACATTCGTCCCCTTCACGATCGTGTGATCGTTCGTAGAACAGAAGAAGAAAAAACCACCGCTAGCGGTCTTATTATTCCTGATTCAGCCACTGAAAAGCCTTCAAAAGGTGAAATCCTAGCAGCTGGTAACGGCAGAGTTAACGACAACGGTGACGTCTTTGCTTTAGATGTTAAAGTCGGCGATCAAATATTGTTTGGTCAGTATGCTGGCACTGAAATCAAAGTCGATGGTGAAACATTACTAGTCATGCGTGAAGACGATATTGTCGCAGTTGTTGAATAAAGGAGATCAATATGTCAGCAAAAGAAATTAAATTTGGCGCAGATGCCAGAAACCTAATGTTAGATGGCGTTAATATGCTTGCTAACGCTGTAAAAGTTACACTAGGCCCTAAGGGTAGAAACGTCGTTTTAGACAGATCATTTGGTGCACCAACTATTACTAAAGATGGTGTATCGGTTGCACAAGAAATTGAGCTTGAAGGTAGATTTGAAAATATGGGCGCACAAATGGTAAAAGAAGTTGCTTCTAAAACCAATGATGTTGCTGGTGATGGTACGACAACAGCCACCGTACTAGCACAAGCATTAGTTGCTGAAGGTGTTAAATCTGTTGCTGCAGGCATGAACCCGATGGATCTTAAGCGTGGCATCGATAAAGCAACTGAAGCTGCCGTTAAGGCGCTAAGAGATTTATCACAACCTTGTAATGACACGAAAGCGATTGCTCAAGTGGGTACAATTTCAGCCAACTCAGACTCATCAGTAGGTGAAATTATTGCTGAAGCCATGGAAAAAGTGGGCAATGCTGGCGTAATTACCGTTGAAGAAGGTTCTGGTTTTGACAACGAATTAGAAGTTGTTGAAGGTATGCAGTTTGAGCGTGGTTACTTATCACCTTACTTTGTTAACAACCAAGACACCATGAGCGCTATTTTAGAGATGCCTCATATTTTATTAAATGAGTCAAAAATTTCAAACATTCGTGACTTGCTACCCGCTTTAGAAATTGCTCAAAAATCAGGCAGACCGTTATTGATCATTGCCGAAGACATTGAGGGTGAAGCTTTAGCAACCTTGGTTGTTAATAATATGCGTGGTATTGTGAAAGTCGCGGCGGTTAAATCACCAGGTTTTGGTGATCGTCGCAAGGCCATTTTGCAAGACTTAGCGGTTTTGACAGGTGGTGTAGTAATCTCTGAAGAGGTTGGCTTGTCACTTGAAAACGTCACTGAGGATCAATTAGGTTCTGCTAAGCGTGTTGAAGTTGGTAAAGAAGAAACAGTGGTTGTTGATGGTGCAGGTGAAAAATCTGATATCGATGGTCGCGTTGCACAAATCAACGCTCAACTCGAAAAAACAACTTCTGAATACGATCAAGAAAAACTCTCAGAGCGTTTAGCTAAGCTTTCTGGTGGTGTTGCCGTGATTAAAGTCGGTGCAGCTACTGAAGTAGCAATGAAAGAGAAAAAAGACCGCGTTGATGATGCGCTTCACGCAACACGTGCTGCGGTTGAAGAAGGTGTGGTTCCTGGTGGTGGTGTTGCGCTAGTTCGCGCAATTGCTGCATTAGACGGCCTAAAAGGTGACAATCATGATCAAGATATTGGTATTGTTTTAACTAAACGTGCTATGGAAGCGCCATTAAGACAAATCGTTTCTAATGGTGGTGGTGAAGCTTCTGTTGTACTTAACAACGTTGCTAATGGTGATGGTAACTACGGTTTTAACGCTTCTACAGAAGAATATGGCGACATGTTGAAAATGGGAATCTTAGATCCGACTAAAGTGGTACGTGCGGCCTTACAACATGCAGCTAGTATTTCTGGCTTAATGATTACCACTGAGGCAATGATTACAGAAATTCCTCAAGACCCTTCAGCTGGCCCTGCTGGCGGTGGTGATCCTATGAATCAATACGGATAACAACATAAAGTTATCCATTGAGTAACAAAAAAAGCCCCATTTTATGGGGCTTTTTTTTGGTATGATACTTGCCAAAATCATCACTTGAAAACATTATGAGTAATTACGACGCCTCGTCAATTGAGGTCTTAACCGGCCTAGAGCCAGTACGAAAGCGTCCGGGCATGTATACCGATACTGAGCGCCCAAATCATCTAGCTCAGGAAGTAATCGACAACAGTGTTGACGAAGCCGTTGCGGGTCACGCATCAAAAATCAAAGTGGTACTTTATAAAGACGGATCATTATCTGTTGAAGATGATGGTCGCGGTATGCCAGTCGATATCCACCCTAAAGAAGGTGTTCCAGGCGTTGAAGTCATCCTGACTAAGCTTCATGCAGGTGGTAAGTTCTCCAATGATTCTTATCAGTTTTCAGGTGGTTTACATGGTGTGGGTATTTCAGTGGTTAACGCCCTATCAACTTCAGTTGAAATTTGGATTAAACGCAATTCAATGGAACACTATATTACTTTTTCTGATGGTTTTAAAAAAACCGACTTAGAAGAAATTGGCAGTGTTGGTAAACGTAATACAGGCACCATGGTGAAGTTCAAACCAGATGCACAATTTTTTGACACGATTAAATTTTCAGTAACCAAATTACGTCACAACCTTAGATCTAAAGCGGTCTTATGCCCAGGGCTGGAAATCAACTTTTATAATGAAATTGATGACACGACTGACAAATGGATCTACAAAGAAGGACTTAAAGATTACTTATCTATGGCGCTCGATGGCCTTGATTGTTTGCCAACCGCTCCTTTTGTGGTTGATTTCGCCTCTGACGAACAGCAACTCAATTGCTCGTTGGCTTGGACTGAATACAACACCAACGTTGTGGCTGAAAGCTATGTCAATCTTATTCCAACCACCAATGGTGGTACGCACGTCAATGGCTTGCGATCAGGTCTAACCGATGCGTTGAAAGAGTTTTGTGAATTTAGAAAATTACTACCTAAAAATATCAAACTCACACCCGATGATGTTTGGCAAAAAATTGCTTACGTTTTATCCATCAAAATGTTGGACCCTCAGTTTTCTGGGCAAACCAAAGAACGACTCTCGTCACGCGAAAGCGCAGGTTTTGTCACCAACGTTGTTAAAGATGCTTTTAGTCTTTGGCTAAATCAACATACTTCTGTTGCTGAAAAGATTGCCGAACTGGCCATTATGAATGCGCAAGCAAGACTCAAAACTGGCAAAAAAATTATTCGTAAAAAGATTGTCAGCGGCCCTGCCCTGCCAGGAAAATTATCAGACTGTACTAGCAATGATCTTGATCAAACCGAGGTGTTCTTAGTTGAGGGCGATTCAGCTGGTGGTTCCGCCAAACAAGCAAGAGATAAAGAGTACCAAGCCATCTTGCCATTACGAGGCAAAATTTTAAACACTTGGGAAGTGGATTCTGATCAAGTATTGGCCAGTAACGAAATACACGATATCAGTGTTGCTATTGGTCTTGAGCCTAACAGTGAAGATTTGTCTGGTCTTAGATACGGAAAAATCTGCATCCTTGCAGATGCCGATTCTGATGGGGCACACATTGCCACCTTGATTTGTACTTTGTTTGTGAAGCACTTTCCTAAACTCATTAAAGAAGGTCATATCTATGTTGCTATGCCACCTTTATATAGAGTCGATGCGGGCAAACAAGTACATTACGCATTAGATGACAATGAAAGAGATGCAATCATTAGAAAAATTGAAAGTGAAAATAAACGTGTTAAGATCCAGGTGCAACGTTTTAAAGGCCTAGGTGAAATGAATCCTTCTCAACTTCGAGAAACCACCATGCTGCCCGATACTAGGCGCCTTATCCAGCTTACCTTAGACAACCCACTTCAAGTTTTTCAAACCATGGACATGTTGCTGAGTAAAAAACGCGCTCCAGATCGTAAAAAATGGCTAGAAGAAAAAGGCAATTTAGCCAATGTCTAGGGCTGTTATTCTGCTCTCCGGTGGTCTAGACTCTACCACCACGCTTGCCATTGCCAAATCTCAAGGCTTTGAATGCTATGCACTGAGCTTTGATTATGGGCAAAAACAAAAATCAGAATTAATCTCAGCCACCAAAATCGCCAAACATTTTGATGCTGTTGAACATCGAATCATGCAGATTTCTTTAGCAGATTTCGGCGGATCGGCACTCACTGATGAAAATATTGAAGTACCTAATTTTAAAGAAAGTGATGAAATTCCCATTACTTACGTGCCCGCACGCAACACCATATTTTTATCTTTTGCCATGGCTTGGGCTGAAGTGTTAGACTGTCAATCTATCTTTATTGGTGTTAATGCATTGGATTATTCAGGTTACCCCGATTGCCGACAAGCTTATATTGATGCTTTCGAAACCATGGCAAACCTCGCCACGAAACAAGGTGTAGAAGGCCAAAAACTTTCTATCGTCACTCCTTTGATTGATCTTAATAAAGCTGATATTATTAAAATAGGTCTGTCCTTAGGGGTGGATTACTCGATAACAACCACCTGCTATCAAGCCAACGATAAAGGCGAAGCCTGCGGTGTTTGCGATGCTTGTGAATATCGAAAAATTGGCTTTAAATCTGCCGGAATTTCCGACCCCACTCGGTATCAATAAATATTTTAAATTTAGTCTTGCATCAACTTTATTTAGAGATAAAATGATAGTTTTAATCTATTAAGGGAATAACAAATGAGCATCGAAGAAAGAGTAAAGAAAGTTGTAGCTGAGCAGTTAGACGTAAGCGGTGATATTGATAACAATGCTTCTTTTATTGACGATTTAGGCGCAGACTCTTTAGATACTGTTGAGTTAGTTATGTCTCTTGAAGAAGAATTTGACTGTGAAATCCCTGATGATCAAGCAGAAAATATTACAACTGTTCAACAAGCGATTGACTACGTTAACAATAATTTGTAATTTCCGTTTAGCGATATAAACGAGTAAGGCGCTTTCTTCTTAGAATTAAGCGCCTTTTTTATTTTAATTAAAAAATAATTATGAGCAAAAGAAGAGTTGTTATTACCGGTATGGGCATCATTTCACCGGTTGGGAATAGTGTTGAAGAGTCCTGGTCAAATATTCTTGCGGGTAAGTCTGGCATTAATTCACTCACCAATCTTGAAACCGAAGGCCAAGCTGTTAAATTTGGTGGCTCAGTTAAAAATTTCGAAATTACAGATTATCTTAAACCTAAAGATGCCAAAAAAATGGATACTTTTATTCATTACGGTATGGCGGCGGGCATTCAAGCGATCGAAGATTCTGGTATTGAAGTCACCGAGGAAAATGCAGAACGCATCGGTGTTGCCATCGGCGCCGGTATTGGTGGCTTAGGCACGATCGAGCGCACAGCAGATCTTTTTAGAGAAAAAGGCGCTAAACGTATTTCCCCCTTCTTCGTACCCTCTTCTATCATTAATATGATTTCGGGCAACCTATCAATCAAATACGGGCTTAAAGGCCCTAATTTCGCTATTGTCACTGCTTGTACAACAGGAACGCATAACATTGGTGACGCCTCTCGTTTAATCGAATATGGGGATGCTGATGTCATGATTGCCGGCGGTGCAGAGATGTCAACCACCAATTGTGGCTTAGGTGGTTTTGCCGCTGCCCGTGCTCTTTCTACTCGTAATGATGACCCGTCAACAGCCTCTCGCCCTTGGGATAAAGACCGTGATGGTTTTGTACTCGGTGATGGTGCTGGCGTAGTTGTATTGGAAGAGTACGAGCACGCAAAAGCACGTGGTGCAAAAATTTATGCTGAGGTTTTAGGTTATGGCATGAGTGGTGACGCTTACCATATGACCCTACCTTCTAAAGGTGGCGAAGGCGCGGCGCGCTGTATGAAAAATGCCATGCGCAATGCGGGTGTAAATGCTGACCAAATCGACTATATTAATGCGCATGGCACTTCAACGCCAGCGGGTGATCAGGCAGAAACAGATGCAGCTAAATTAGCCTTAGGTGATCACGCATATAACATTGTAATGAGCTCCACCAAATCAATGACTGGTCATTTGTTAGGCGCTGCCGGTGGTATTGAAGCTATCTTTACAGCCCTAGCCATTAGAGATCAAGTAGCGCCACCAACGATTAATATTATCAATCAAGACCCTGATTGCGATTTAGATTATGCCGCTAACGAAGCACGAGAAATGAAAATGGATTATGCGATTTCTAACTCATTCGGCTTTGGCGGCACGAATGGTACAATCTTACTGTCTAAAATTTAACCTTATCTTTCAACGGTTAAATCAACGCCCTTAATCTTATCGGCATCATTGATTAAATCACTGCCAAAATCATAAATTTTTGTCGCGCCATTTTGCACACTGTTCATTGCCGCTTCTTTATTGATCACCAAAGACCAGCTTTCATCCGTTGATTCAAATTGAATCGCACCGCCAATTAAAGCCAAAGCAACTACCACACCTAATAAAAATTTAATCATTGTCTAAAGTCCTGTTATTGAATAAAAAAAGCATTGTACCTATTTGTTAGTCTTGATGCCGTTCGATTTAAGCAAAGCCTGTACGCTTGGCTTAGACCCTCTAAATTTAATATACTGTCCCATAAAGTCCAAGCTTCCGCCTACCTGCAAAATATGATGCATAAAAGATTGTGACGCCTTTGATCCAATCCCACCTTGTGCTTGCACATAATCATAGGCATCTGCTGCCAAAACTTCTGCCCATTTATAACTAAAATAACCTGCTGCATAACCGCCACTAAAAATATGCCCAAAGGTGTTTAAGAATCGACTTTCATCAACACTTGGCATGAGTGCCGTTTCAGCCCTAACCTTGCTGAGTATTTCATAAGTATCTTGATCAGACAAATGCGTTTGGATATCCCATAGAGAAAATTCACATTGACGCAGCATGCCTAAAGCTGATTGGAAATTTTTAGAGTCAATTAATTTTGTAAATAATTCATCAGGCAATGATTCGCCCGTCTCCCAGTGTTTGGATAACAATTTAACCACGTTGTATTCATAGCAGAAAAACTCCATATACTGGCTTGGTAACTCCACCCCATCCCAAGGCACACCAGCAATACCGGCAGCAGATGGGTACTCAACCTTAGTGAGTACATGATGTAGCGCGTGCCCAAACTCATGGAACAGTGTGACAATTTCATCAAATTCAAACAAAGCAGGCTTACCTTCAGAGGGTGAATTTAAGTTACACACCACAAAAGCCACTGGCTTATTGTCGCCCATTAAAGCCTGATAATCTGCCATCCAAGCACCACCGCGTTTATCTTCACGCGCATACACATCTAAATAAATACGCCCTACCAAACCACTTTCATTAGTAATATCTAACACCCTTACATCCACATGATAAGAAGCCTCATCAATTGCCTTGATTTGAACTTGATACAAATTTTCAATCGTATCAAACAAGCCTTTTAATACTTGTTGCTCTGGAAAGTATGGTGTTAAATCAGATTTTTTAAACCCAAACTTTTTCTCTTTGAGCTTCTCAGCATAATAAGTCAAATCCCAAGGCATAAGATCAACTCCGGCAAAAGTCCTCAACTCATCTAGCTCTCTTTGCGCTTGAGGTTTTGATTGCCCCACCAAGTCGTTTAAAAAATCAACAACCTGCTGATAAGATTCAACCATCTTTGATTCAATAGAAAGCTCAGCATAATTATCAAAACCAAGAATTTGCGCCATTTCTAAGCGTAAAGACAAAATCTCATCCATAATGGCTTTATTGTCAAACTCACTAGCGGTAATACCCACCTCAGATGCAC
>FPHV01000053.1_pt1 | contig 12800 bp, 13 predicted proteins | sample 1057351 | NCBI WGS metagenome assembly FPHV01 (sample SAMEA4473329, study PRJEB15554) | hydrothermal vent metagenome | biome: marine basaltic hydrothermal vent biome; feature: marine hydrothermal vent; material: water | place: Pacific Ocean | collected 2011-06-14/2011-07-23 | depth 1685 m | reverse complement strand
GAATATACAGGACACAAACCAAACAACGCTGTAAACACTAATACAACGCCAATTACTCCTAAATACGAGCCGTAATAAAATCCTGCTCCAATAACAACAGCACCAGCAACGAATCTAACAATTTTGTCTTCCCTGCCTACATTGCATTGCATCACATGCTCCTTTATTCAATTACCTACTTACGATTGTACTCCTTCAATGTTAATTTGTTGTATTTATCGATTTACGTACTTTATTTGCAATTACTTTTGAATCTAGGATTGTATTTGCATTTATATGTAATATTGTCACCTTTTCAGTGTCTTTGAGTGGCTCCAATGAGTGAAATTGTTGTTCCAATACACTCACATCAGCATCCGAGATATTGTTTTGATCATTTGAACGCTTTAGAACACGCTCACGAAGTTCATTATTTTCTACTTGTAAATCAAGAATAATAATAGGAACATCAGTTTTATCAAAAGCCTGATAAAACATTTGACGCTCATTTAGCTGAAGAAAAGTTGCATCAACAATAACACTATAACCATCCTCAATAATGGATTTGGTTAAATCAAGCAATCGTTGATATGTGACTTTGGTTACCTCTGGAGCATACATATCCCCTTTCAGTAATGATACTTGACTGCCATCAAATAAGCCGAATAGACGCTTTCTTTCAACATCGGAGCGAATCCAAATAGCCAATAGTCGTTCATTAAGGCGGGCAGCAAGTGTGCTTTTTCCACTGCCAGATAGGCCATGTAGCATAATTACACTAGGTTTTCTAGGTTGGGTGTAGGTGCTTGCTAATGCTAAATAATGCTCCACTCCATCAAGTAGAATTTTTTGTTCTTTAGTATCTCTCACGTTTAGTTGTGCACATCGAATTGACAAGACCTTGGCACGAACACTGGCGAGATAACTACGGTAAAAATCCAATAAACTCAAGCCGGCATAATCACCTGTTAAAGAAAGATATCCGTTTAAAAATTGCCAAGCTAAATCAGGCCTCTCTCGACTTTCCAAATCCATAACTAAAAATGCCACTTCACTAATGACATCGATCCATCGGAGCTCATCGCTAAACTCAATACCATCAAAAATTTGCACCTTTGATTTCCAATGCACCATATTTGCTAAATGCATATCTCCATGACATTCCCGAACAAATCCATCCTTCAATCTTGAATCAATCTCACCAGAAAGTCTTTTCTTTTGTAAGGCGGTCCATTCTTGGAGTTGCTCAGAGGTTTTAACAATATGCTGATGATTGTGCAAATGTTGCTTAATCTGGATGTAATTCTCAAGTGCAAATGAAAAAATAACATCGACTTCACCATAACCTGAGTTAATCTTAGCTCTATTAGAATCTAAGTGAAACTTAGCCACAGTTATGCAGAGCTCATCTAGCCACTCATCTTTCCAATACTTAGAATGATTTTCCAGTAGTTTATCTAACTCCATTTCACGGTCAAAACGGTGCATCCTCACAGCATACTCAACAACGTTCGTGTGTTTGTCAGTTTGCTTATCAGCAATGAAAACTCGATCATCATTACGGATAATTGATACAACATCAATATAAATATCTTTTGCTAGTCTTGAGTTGAGGCGTACCTCTTCAGCACAAAAGTGTTTACGAGCTTCAAGCGTAGAGAAGTCTAAAAACCCAAGATTAAGTGGTTTTTTAACTTTGTAGGCATACTCACCAGCTAAAAAGATGTGAGAAATGTGCGTCTCAACGTGCTCTACCTCATCTACATGATGAGGATAGGCGCTTGGTTTTAATAATAGTCGTTCAATATTCACCATGCTCACACCTTCATTGTCGAGCTTCGGTCAACAAAATATGCACATACAAAACAAACTAAAAAAATAAGCTTAGTTTATGAATGTAAAAACTTAGCTATACCCTTTTAATGCCGTGGTTATACATTCTGCTTGCACTCTTTAAGTGACGGCTGCTTAACTTAGACCAAGGCTGGACTTCTGGTTGATAACCTTTATGCCAAGGCTGTACAATTTGTGTATTAACCTTTGATTTCAAGTGCATCGATTGCGTGTAATCATTTGCCCATGATTGAGTCGCTAAGGCCGTTCCAGTTGCTGATACTGCCGTTGTGACAGCTATTACCATGCTTTTGATTTTCATACTGTCTCCTGTTTTTTTCTATTGGTTCAATTCAACTATACGCCTAATTTAATTAGAAAGCAAAAACAGGAAAACGATTTTTTTAATTGTACTTTTTTTCTGACTAAGTAACTCTTTTGGTTGTGTCTTTGTTGTCCCAATAGTTGGCTTTGTCTTTTAGAATCCAACGTACACCGCCTTTTGGATCTTCGACATCGCCTTGGTATCGTGGGATTAAGTGCACATGCAGGTGCATGACGCTTTGCCCTGCGGCACCGCCATTGTTAACACCGATGTTATAAGCATCGGGTGAAAACTCTTTATCAAGGATTTTTTTAGCGGCTTTGAGCGCTTTGCCAATAGCCAATATTTCATCATCAGTGGCTTCAAAATAAGTGGCAAAATGGCGTTTAGGAATAATGAGTGTATGCCCAGGTGAAGCAGGATAAGTGTCAATAAATGCTTTGGTGTGCTCACACTCATAAATAACGCGCTCGTCTCTTAATTTACAAAAAATACAATTGTCACTCATGCTGAATCCTGTTTTAAAAATGGTTAATTTGAGTGCGAAATTTTACCTTAAGGACGCCACTAAGACAATACAGAAGAGAGTAATGCTTGGGTGTAATCGTTTTTAGGATTGGCGAGAATATCGTGGGTAACGCCACTCTCTAGGGCTTTACCCTGCTTCATCACAATCATGTGATCAGAAAAATAATCCACGATGGAGATATCGTGAGTAATGATGATATAACTCACGCCCTTCTCGCGCTGCAAGCGTAACAACAAATCGAGTATTTGCACTTTAACCGTGGCATCGAGCGCTGAAGTAGGCTCGTCACAAATAATCACTTCTGGGTTAACACTAATGGCACGTGCAATTGATAAACGCTGCAATTGACCCCCTGAGAGTTCGTGTGGGTAACGATGCATAAGTTCGGGATCAAGCTCTACTTCTTGCAATAGTTCGCTCAAATAAGTGGTATTGGCTTGGCTTGGGTTTAACGCTTGTAAACCTTCAAGTAAGGTTTGTGAAATACGCATTCGCGGGTTAAAACTCGAGGTGACATTTTGAAACACAATTTGCACCTTGGAGGCGTAAGCCTTGCGTGCATAATCTGTAATCGGTTGATTGTCCATACTAACATGGCCATCAAACAAACTTAACTGGCGCATAATGGCTTTGGCAAGTGTGGTTTTACCCGAGCCAGATTCACCCACTATGGCAAGGTTTTGCCCTTGCTTAAGGCTAAAACTGATCTCATCAACAGCTCTAACATAATCCGTAGTGCGCCGAAAAAGGCCAGTTTTAATGGGGAAATAAACCTTAACTTTATCGCCCTTAATCAGTACATTACCAAAGGCTTGATCTCGATTACCTTTTGGCAAAGAGACTAAAAGTTTTTTAGAATAAGCTTCAATTGGATTTTTAAAAAATTCGGTTTTATCTCGATTTTCAATGATGCTACCTTGATGCATAACTGCTACTCTGTCTGCCATGAGTTTCACCACGGATAAATCGTGTGTAATCAGCAATATCGATAATTTTCGATTTTTTCTTAAATCTAGCAATAACTCTAAGACTTGTTTCTGTGTGGTGACATCAAGTGCGGTGGTTGGCTCATCAGCAATGAGTAATTTGGCGCCACCGGCGAGAGCACAGGCGATCATCACCCGTTGTTTTTGCCCGCCAGAAACTTGATGAGGATAGCGTGTGACCATTTGATTACTAGTATCCAAATCAACTTGCTTAAAAAGGTCTAAAACGCTTGATTTACGCTGTTTTTTGCTTAAATTGGTATGCAAGGCTAATACTTCGTCTACTTGCTCGCCAATGGTCATGATAGGGTTTAAGCTATTGGTGGGATCTTGGAAAATAAAGGCTATTTCTGAACCGCGAAAATTTTGAATATTTTGAGAATGACTTAAATCAGCACCTTCATAGGTGATATTACCGCTTTTTTTAAGGTTTTTTGCGAGTAAATCAACCACACTTAAGGCAGTTAAGCTCTTTCCAGAGCCAGACTCACCCACCAAAGCAAAGATTTCTCCTTGGTTAATGCTGAAGCTGATATTTTTTACGATTTTTTGTGATTTGGTGAAAATTGATAGATTTTCAATATTGAGTAAAGGCCTAGGCATCTTCATCTCCTTTTGGGTCAAATACTTGACGCACACGATCAGCAAACAGATTGGCACTAAGCACTAAAACAAACATAAAGATAAAGCTAGAAGCCAATGGCCACCAAACCACTGGATCGGTAGAGAGTTCTAAACGTGCAGCATTAATCATATTGCCCCAACTCATGGTAGTGGCATCGACACCCACACCAACGTATGACAACACTGCTTCAATTAACACTAAGCCTGAGAAATCAAGCACAATGGAGATGAGCACCAAATGCATGACATTAGGCATTAGGTGATTAAACAAAATTTTAATATTACTGACGCCAAATACTTTGGCAGCTTGGACAAATTCTAGCTCTGAGAGTTTGAGGGTTTCGGCGCGAATTAAGCGACACAAACCGGTCCACGAAGTGAGTGCGAGTATCACACAAAGTAGTAATAATTTGAGATCTGAACGCTCTAAAGCAGAAGCATAATCAGAAGCGTGTTCGTCCATATACACTTGTAATATTAACACCAAGGCGGCAATGAGCAAAATACCTGGAATGGCATTAATAGTGGTGTAAATGTACTGAATTACATCGTCAGTTTTACCTTTGAAATAGCCTGCCATTAGCCCTAAAATAATGGCAGGTGGTAGGGCTAAAAGCGTTGTCAATAAGCCAAATACCATACCTGTGCGAATGCTCTTAACGGCTTTGTAAAAGACATCAATACCGGCTTTATCCGTACCTAAGATATGATAATTTGGCATGAGTAATACCACCCAAGTGCAGAAAAACAGCAACACAAAAACAGTGGCTAAAGCGGGTCGATTGTCTTTAGTATTAATGGTGGTGAATTTTGCTAAAAATAGAATAAAGACAATAAAAATAGCGAGCGCATAAAATAGTGCATTGGTGCTAAGGCCTAATAGATTTTTGGTGTTATCACTGGCATTGGTGATATCTGCTGAAACTAGGTTTAGGTGTACGCGTCCACGAAGACCGTTGTCTAAATATTCTTTTGAAAATTGTTCAAAATTCAGCGGTGTGGAGTAGGTTTTTTCTTCAGCTTCTAAGGCGGGTAATAGCGCCCTATCCAATACACTGTAAGTCGTGGTATTGTTGTCCAGTCTAAAATGAATGGAGTCTGACAGGCCGATTAAAATATAAAAGGCAAAGACAATAAAAGCAGACAACGCCAAAGGCTGGGCAAAGATTTTTTGCCATTTTTGTAATAACAACTCGTTGCCGCGTATTTTCACTACGGCAACCATGCTTATGGCGAATAACACCCAAAGCAAGAAGTCGGTCCATAGCCAGACAAAGGTCATTTGAATTTCACCCTTGGATCAACCCAAGTGTAGGAGATATCCGTTAACAGTAGGCCGATAATATAAAGGATTGAACCTAAAAATACCATGGCACGAACAATGGCAAAATCTTGTGAATTAATCGCATCGATGGTGTAACTACCTAAACCCGGGATAGAGAAGAAACTCTCCATGATTAAGCTACCCATAAATAACGATGGAATGATGACAACCACACCGGTTAGAATTGGAATCATGGCATTTTTTAGCACGTGTTTAAATAGTACTTGTTGCTCGCTAAGGCCTTTGGCACGAGCCGTATTAACATACGGCTTGTTAATTTCCTCTAAGAAGATTGAGCGATACCATCTAACCCCTGAGCCGAGCCCGGCGACCACACCAATCAATACTGGCAGTAGTACAAAACGCCAAGATTCTAAACCATCTTGATAACCAGAAACGGGAAACCAATGCCATAGGCCAGCGACAATTTTTTGACCGATAATGATGTAAAAAAGCCCTGATATCGACATCAGTGCCACGGTAAAAATTAGGCTCATTCGCTCTAATTTGGTACCGAGCAACATCACCATCCACATGGCAAATACGATGTTGGTAATTAGTGCAATAATAAAGGATGGAATGGCCAAGGCTAATGATGGCCACATACGCTGAGAAATATCCTTATTGATGTTTCTACCTGAGTCTGAATGGCCAAAATCAAGCTGAAACAAAGGAATGGATTTTTGGTAAAAAATGGTGTCTGTCAGTATTGCCGAACCCGATTGATCAGTATTAACAAACAAGGGTTTGTTATAGCCTTTTTCTTCTTTCCAGGTGTGAATGTCAGCTTGCGTGACATGCTTGGCGCCTAGCTGTATACGCGCCATATCGTCGGGCGTATTAACCATAAAAAACAACAGAAACGTAATAAGGTTAACCCCTAATAAAATAGGAATACTGTATAACGCACGTCTGAGTATGTAGGTCCACATTTAGGTTAAGAATATCTCCAAAAACTTTGATAAATTTTACAAATTGTTTTAAAGTATTTTAGCAACAAAAAAGCCGGCATAAAGCCGGCTTTTTTGATATTAAACGATTTGTTTGTTTGGGTTATTTAGCGCCAGTATCTGCTGCTATAGGGATGACTTTGTTATAACCGTAGTTGCTCCATGGAGCGTTTTTAAAAGCGTTGTTATTCCAAGGGCCAGTTTGACCTCTCCAAGGACCATTATTGAAATTAGAATTATTCCATGGGCTGTTATTAAAGCCTTTGTTACCCCAAGGACTGTTATTACTAAAGCCTCTATTGCCCCACGGGTTGTTATTATTCCAACCGTTATTACCCCAAGGGCCACTGTTATTAGAATCAAACTCATCCATCATGTCGTCCATTTCTTCACTGAACCAATCTGGTGTAAACATTGAGTATGGGTTGTTACCAAATATACCGTTGTTATTGTTAGAACCGCCCCATGGACCATTGTTAAAACTGTTGTTACCCCAAGGACTATTGTTACCACCCCAACCTGCTGTTGCATTTAACGCTAAGGTTAATAGTGAAATTGTCATAATTTTTTTCATCTTGCTCTCCTCTATATATTTAAAAAATGAAAGGTCATTATAGACCAATAATTTTTCATCAGACGAAAAAAAACCAGCAACAAGTGCTGGTTTTTTCTTGCAAAAATAAATTAAATTATTTTGCTGGAGCAGTAGGTGCAGGTGCAGCCGGTGCAGTTCTGTTCCATGGCGTGTTGTTATTCCAAGGACCGTTGCTGTACGGGTTGTAACCATAACCATTGTTATTACTGTTACTGTTGATTTCATCGTCGATCTCATCAACCATGTTGCTCATTTCTTCCATGTACCAACGTGGATCCCAGTAGTCGTATGGGTTGTAACCAAACATACCGTTATCAGCTTGGTAACCACTGTTGTTGTAACTGTTGCTCCAAGGTGTGCTGTTGTTATTCCAAAAAGCGTTAGCACCTAGTGCTGCTACCATTGCAAAAATTGCGATTATCTTTTTCATTGTCATATCTCCATAAATTATATAAAAGGAAAGCATATTATAACATAGTAATATTATAAGTCAATACTATTGTTTAAAATTGGTCGATAGTTAAAATCCGCTCGGATATGGACTAGATGGTTGATTGAACTGATAGTTACTCGGATAAGGGCTTGGTAAGTCATAGCCACCCGTTCTTGGCATGTTATCTGGATTAGAGAATGATTGCGCTGCAGGCGTCATAAACATTGGTGTTGGGTGTGGCATGCGATTGCTGTCTGCTTGGTAAGCTTGATCAGGGGTTGGCATCTGACCCATGTCAAAGCGTGAAGCGTTAATATTGTAAGGGCGATTGTTATAAGGGTAGCCATAACCTTGATTACGCTTATTACCGAACATGTTATTGTCGGTGACTTTTTCCATCCAAAACATTGGTGTCCAAACCGGCCAATTGTTATCGTCATAGCCTGAATCATAACTGTTAAAGTCTAAAAATGCATTGGCATTAAAACTAACTAAAAATAAAGACGCCACAAACAATTTTTTCATCAAAACCCCCTATTAAATTAGACTTAATTATAATACCAAACATGTCGACAAAACAGATATTACAATCTCTTTTAGAAAAGCGAATTTTAGTGCTTGATGGTGCCATGGGTACCATGATCCAAAAGCACAAGCTTAGCGAAGAAGATTATCGCGGTGAACGCTTTAAAGATTGGCACATCTTAGTGCAAGGTAATAACGACCTTTTATCACTCACACAGCCTCAAATTATTCAAGATATTCACAAATCCTACCTTGAGGTGGGTGCCGATATTGTTGAGACTAATACTTTTAACGCCACCAAAACTTCCATGTCTGATTATAAGATGGAAGAATTCGCCTATGAAATTAACGTGGAGAGCGCCCGATTAGCACGTGAAGCCTGTGATGAGTTTTCTACCAAAGACAAACCACGCTTTGTTGCCGGTGTCATTGGCCCAACCTCTCGTACTTGTTCGCTCTCACCGGATGTGAATGATCCTGGTTTTAGAAACGTTAGCTTTGATGAGTTGGTTGGTGTATATATGGAATCAACTCGTGGCCTGATTGAAGGTGGCTCGGACATCATTTTAATTGAAACTATTTTTGACACGCTAAATGCTAAAGCGGCTATTTTTGCCGTACAACAAGTGTTTGAAGATGATGACGTTGAGCTGCCGATTATGATCTCAGGCACCATTACTGATGCTTCTGGTCGTACCCTATCTGGGCAAATGACCGAGGCTTTTTATAATTCACTACGTCATGCTAATCCTATTTCTATTGGCCTTAACTGTGCCTTAGGCCCTGATTTATTGCGCCAATACGTGGCTGAGATGTCGCGTGTGTCTAACACTTACACCTCTGCACATCCGAATGCTGGCCTGCCAAATGAGTTTGGTGAGTATGACTTGGGCGCTATTACCATGAGTGAGCAAGTCGGCGAATGGGCTGAGTCTGGCTTGGTTAATATTTTGGGTGGTTGTTGTGGCTCTACCCCTGACCATATCAAAGCCATTGCTGATGCGATTGATGGGCTGCCACCTAGAAAAATCCCGAACATTAAACCTGAGTGTCGATTATCTGGCCTGGAAGCTTTTAATATTGGCGATGAAGCCTTGTTTATCAATGTGGGTGAGCGCGCTAATGTTACCGGCTCTGCCAAGTTCAAGCGCTTAATTCTCAATGAAGAATATGAAGAAGCACTCGATATTTGCCGTACACAAGTAGAAGATGGTGCACAAGTAGTGGACATCAACATGGATGAAGGCATGTTGGATGGTAAGGCAGCCATGGTTCGATTTATGAATCTGATTGCTTCTGAGCCGGATATCTCTAGAGTGCCACTGATGGTGGACTCATCCAAATGGGAGATCATTGAAGCCGGCTTAAAATGTACGCAAGGTAAGGCGATTGTTAACTCAATTTCACTTAAAGAAGGTAAAGATAACTTTGTTAAATATGCCAATTTATGTAAGCGCTATGGTGCAGCGATTATCGTCATGGCCTTTGATGAAGTTGGCCAAGCCGACACACAACAACGCAAAATTGAAATCTGTACCGAAGCTTATGACATATTGGTAAATGAGGTTGGCTTTCCACCAGAAGACATTATTTTTGATCCGAATATTTTTGCGGTAGCCACCGGTATTGAAGAACACAATAACTACGGCGTAGACTTTATCGAAGCCACCCGTGAGATTACCAAAAACCTACCGTATGCCAAAATATCAGGTGGTGTGTCTAACGTATCGTTCTCCTTTAGAGGTAACAACCCCGTACGTGAGGCAATTCACTCAGTGTTTTTATACCACGCCGTAAAAGCTGGTATGACCATGGGTATTGTTAATGCAGGCCAGTTAGTGGTTTATGACGACATTGATCCAGAACTTAAAAAAGCGGTAGAAGATGTTGTGCTTAATAGCGACGCAGAAGCAGGTGAGCGTTTAGTTGATATTGCGGGTAAATTTTCTGGCACGGGTGAAATCCAAGAAAACAAAAGAGATCTAGAGTGGCGCACTTGGTCAGTTGAAAAACGTTTAGAGCATTCTTTGGTTAAAGGTATTACCGAGTTTATTGACGAAGATACAAAAGAAGCACTGGAAAAATTAGGTCGCCCTATTTTGGTGATTGAAGGCCCACTGATGGATGGTATGAACGTGGTGGGTGATCTGTTTGGCGATGGAAGAATGTTCTTACCACAAGTAGTGAAATCTGCCCGGGTGATGAAAAAATCCGTGGCTTGGTTGGATCCTTATTTAGAAGCGGAAAAAGAAGGTTGTGGTGTTAGGACCCAAGGCAAGATCCTTATGGCTACCGTTAAAGGTGATGTGCACGATATTGGCAAGAATATTGTTGGCGTGGTTTTATCTTGTAACAACTATGAGATTATTGATTTGGGTGTAATGGTGCCGGCTGAAACCATCCTTGAAACCGCCATTAAAGAAAATGTGGATATTATTGGCTTGTCTGGCTTAATCACCCCATCACTCGATGAAATGGTATTTGTAGCCAAAGAAATGACGCGCCGAGGTTTTGAACTACCCTTATTGATTGGTGGTGCTACCACTTCAAAAGCACACACAGCAGTTAAGATTGAGCCTGGATATGACAAGGGTGTGTTTTACGTTAAAGATGCTTCTAAAGCCGTTGGTGTTGCTACCTCACTGTTATCAGACAAACTAAAACCAGCCCTAGTGCAAAGCACTAAAGAAGAGTACGAAGAAGTACGAGTACGACGCGCCAAAAAAGGCAAGACCAAACTTATTAGCCTTGAAGCTGCCAGAAAGAACAAGCCCAAACTCAAGTTTGATAAAGTTACCACGCCAAACAAATTGGGTGTTCATGTGTTTGAAGATTATGATCTAAACGAAATCTTTGAATTTATTGATTGGGTGCCCTTCTTCCGCACTTGGGAGCTTGCTGGAAAATTTCCAGATATCTTAACCGATAAAGTGGTGGGTGAATCTGCGTCGGCACTGTTTAAAGATGCAAAAGCCATGTTTAAGAAAGTCATGGATGAAAAGTTACTCCAGGCCAATGCAGTGGTTGGTATTTTCCCAGCCAATAGTGTGAATGAAGACATTGAGCTTACTGATGAGAATGGTGAGATGTTAATGACACTCAACCAACTGCGTCAACAACTGGATAAAAAAGGCAACACACCTAACTTCTGTTTGAGTGATTTCATCGCCCCTAAAGATGGTGGTGTGCAAGATTATATGGGTGCATTTGCAGTTACCGCTGGTATTAACATTGACCCATTAGTAGCGGCTTATGAAGCCGACCACGATGACTACAACTCCATTATGATTAAAGCTGTGGCCGATCGTTTTGCCGAGGCTTTTGCTGAGATGATGCATTATAAATACCGTACTGAACTCTGGGGTTATAGTGATGAAGACTTTAATAACGACGAATTTATTGAAGAGAAATATCGTGGCATCCGCCCTGCTCCTGGCTACCCTGCTTGCCCTGAACACAGTGAAAAAGAAAAAATATGGGCGCTACTTGATGTAGAAAAAAACACCGGAATGACGCTGACTAGCTCATACGCCATGTTGCCAACAGCATCCGTTAGTGGTTGGTATTTTGCACACCCTGAATCACGTTATTTTGGTGTGGCAAAGATCAATCAAGAGCAAGTTGAAGATTACGCTAAACGCAAAGGTGTTTCTGTTGAAGATGCAGAAAGACTACTGTCGCCTAATCTAGATTAGATTTCTAGCGCAAATACTATTTCTAAAATTAGATTGAGTGAATACATTCAATTAAACGCTCGACTTGACGAGTGCAACAGCCATTGCCACCAGTGGCAAACGTCTGATTTCTGACCTTCATAATTGTATTTGCACCATTAGCAATGGCATTAATAACATCTATTTTTTTAACTTCATTGCAAACGCATAAATTACGCCTAAGATTCTGCTTAAGAATATCTGGAAGTTTATCTAAAGGGTTTTCTACGATTTTTGATTTCATGCTGTTTGTTTATTTTCTATATAGCAACACACAAACAGCAAGCTTGAGGTGTTAGGCGTTAACTTCAGCACTACGCAAGTCTTTAGCAAGCTGATCTAATGAAGCATTAATCAGCTTAAAAGCACCTTCAGCGCCATATAACTTAGCAACTTCTAACGCTTCATTGATCACAACCTTATAAGGCACTTCAAGACTGTTTTGCAGTTCGTAAACGCCTAAATAAAGCACAGCGTGTTCAACTGAGCCCAGTTCATCAGTTTCTCTAGAGATGGTTGGTGCAATAAGCTCGTCTAATGCCGTTCTATTTTTTAAGATATTAATAAACAGATTGGAAAAGAATGCCTTAGAAATTTTGCCTTCTTTTTGATTAAGAAACTGCTGTTCGATTTTAAGCACTTCGCCACCTGAAACCATATATTGGTATAGCGCTTGAACAACACGCTCGCGTGAACGATGTTTTGGTGTTATAAATGCCATACTTAAAACTCTTGAGAGTCTGCTTGTTTCATCAGATATAGCATTTCAATCATGGCCATAGTAGCCTCTTCACCTTTGTTACCTTTGTAACCACCAGCTCGACCTATGGTTTGCTCCATATTCGAAGTGGTTAACACACCAAAGGCTGTTGGAATTTCATACTGATAAGATACATCAGCCACGCCACGTGCACATTCATTACACACGAATTGGAAATGAGGCGTCTCACCATTAATCACAGCACCTAAGGTAACAATGCCATC
>FPHV01000230.1_pt1 | contig 13316 bp, 12 predicted proteins | sample 1057351 | NCBI WGS metagenome assembly FPHV01 (sample SAMEA4473329, study PRJEB15554) | hydrothermal vent metagenome | biome: marine basaltic hydrothermal vent biome; feature: marine hydrothermal vent; material: water | place: Pacific Ocean | collected 2011-06-14/2011-07-23 | depth 1685 m | reverse complement strand
GGCCGTGGGTGATGCAGTGCCAGCAGCAACCGCTCTAGCGGGTGGTGGTGCAATCGGTCTAGGTGTTTGGTTGATAGATGAAGCTTTATTTGATGGCAAATTAATTGATAAGATCGTAGACAAGGTGGTTGATATTGAATATAAAATTACCGGTTCATGGGATAATCCTATTATTGAATAGTCAACAATCCAAACTATGATCGAACAATTATTAGATGATCATCATCTGAATCAAGAAAAAATTACTGAACTTTTATCTTCTCTAGCGGTGAAAGGGGTGAATTATGCAGACTTGTATTTTCAGCATTCGGTGGCTGAATCGTGGTTTTTAGAGGAAGGCATTGTTAAATCTGGTACTTATCATATTAGCCATGGTGTAGGCGCAAGAGCGGTTAAAGGTGAACAAACAGGCTTTGCTTATTCAGATGATTTAAACGCCAAGGCGATTGATCAAGCAGTGGATTTTGCCAAAGGTATTTCAAAACACAAAGCACCGCAGAAGATTCAAACTTTTCATTCGGTGCCACCAGTCGCCAAATACAGTGGGCTGAGCCCATTAGGTAGTTTAACTTCAGAAGAAAAAGTTGATTTACTCAAACTGATTGATTCTATTGCCAGAAAAGAACCTAAAGTAAAGCAAGTCAGTGCCTCTTTATCAGGCGCTTATACAGAGGTGTTAATTGTATCAACCGATGGCGTTTATCAAAAAGATTATCGCCCGATGGTGCGCGTGAGCGTGAGTGTGATTGTTGAACACGATGGCCGTATTGAGTCAGCTTCAAGTGGTGGTGGTGGTCGATATGATTATCGTTATTTCATTGATCACAACTTGGCTGAAATTTACACTCATGAAGCTATTAGACAAGCATTAGTAGCCCTGAAGGCAAAGGGTACGCCCGCAGGTAATATGCCAGTGATATTAGGCCCGGGTTGGCCAGGCGTGTTGTTGCACGAGGCTATTGGACACGGCTTAGAAGGTGATTTTAATCGCAAAGGTACTTCGGTATTTACTGGGAAAATTGGCGAACAAGTAGCCAGTGAGAAATGCACCATTGTTGATAATGGCACGCTGGCTAATCGGCGCGGATCTTTAACTATAGATGATGAAGGCACGCCAACACAAAACACTACCTTGATTGAAAATGGTATTTTAAAAGGTTATCTATTTGATAAATTAAATGCCGGATTGATGGGTGAAAAATCCACTGGTAATGCAAGGCGTGAATCATATGCGCATATCCCGATGCCAAGAATGACCAATACTTACATGCTAAATGGTAAAGATTCCCTAGAAGAAATGATCGCCTCAGTTGATGATGGGTTGTATGCAGTGAATTTTGATGGCGGACAAGTTGATATTACTTCAGGTAAATTTGTGTTTTCAGCGAATGAAGCTTATTTAATTAAGAATGGAAAAATCACCACGCCAGTTAAAGGGGCAACGTTGATTGGCTCGGGTGATGAAGTACTAAAGAAAATATCGATGGTGGCAAATGATCTCAAGTTGGACTCAGGCGTTGGCGTGTGTGGCAAGGATGGTCAGTCTGTACCGGTTGGCGTGGGGCAGCCAAGTTTGAAGATCGACCAATTAACAGTGGGCGGAACTGAAGTAGACGCATAAATTGTGCTGAAATATATTTTGTTATTTGTTCAATAACAGATATAATATTTTACTTCTATACAAGGAGAAAGAATTAGGTGTTAGAAAACTATCTACCTATCATGGTTTTTATATTTTTAGGCATTGCATTTGGCGTTGGCCCAATGTTAATTGGCTATTTATTAGGACCTAGTAAACCAGACGAAGAAAAGAATTCCCAGTTCGAATGTGGATTCCCCGCTTTTGATGACTCTCGTATGTATTTCAATGTACGTTATTATTTAGTCGCTATTTTATTTATTTTGTTTGACTTAGAAGTTGCTTTCGTTTTTCCTTGGGCGGTCGTTCAGTCTGATCTCGGCTGGTTTGGCTTTATTAGTATGAGCATATTTTTATTTTTATTGGTGGTGGGCTTTGTTTTCGAATGGAAGAAAGGCGCACTAGAGTGGGAATAAGGATTATTTAGTATGGCAATTGAAGGTTTAATGAAAGAAGGCTTTGTTACCACGTCGTTGGACAAGGTAATTAACTGGGCAAGAACAGGTTCTTTATGGCCAATGACATTTGGTTTGGCTTGTTGTGCGGTAGAAATGATGGAAGCAGGGTCTTCTCGTTATGATCTTGATCGTTTCGGTATTGTATTTAGACCAACCCCTCGTCAATCAGACTTAATGATTGTGGCAGGTACACTAACCAACAAAATGGCGCCAGCGCTTAGAAAAGTTTACGATCAAATGCCTGAGCCAAGATGGGTGATTTCAATGGGGTCTTGTGCAAATGGTGGTGGCTATTACCATTATTCTTATGCCGTTGTGCGCGGTTGTGACCGTATTGTACCGGTTGATGTGTATGTACCAGGTTGTCCACCGACAGCAGAAGCACTACTTTATGGTATTTTGCAACTCCAAGATAAAATTCGTCGTACTAATACGATTGCGAGAACTTAATGGAAGATTTAAAAGAACAACTAATCGAAGAATTCGGTGAGGACAATCTGGTTGAAGCTTTTGGTGAGCTTACTTTAACGGTTGATTCTGACGACATTATTAAAGCTTGTCTTAGGCTTAGAGATTTTTTCTTTTTTGACACTTTGATTGATCTATGTGGTGTTGATTACTTAACTTATGGCCAATCTGATTGGGACGCGGACGCCAGCTCTTCAGGTTTTAGCCGAGCACGTGAAGCACAAAACGATGAAGATAGGCACGAGCAACGTTTTGCCGTGGCTTATCATTTACTCTCAGTGAGAAAGAATTACCGATTACGAGTTAAGTCTTACGTTGACGAGGCAGAGCCAATTATTAAATCGGTGACTGATATTTGGGCGTCGGCTGATTGGTATGAGCGTGAAGCTTTTGATTTAATGGGTATTTTGTTTGAAAACCATACAGATTTACGTCGTATTTTGACAGATTATGGTTTTGTTGGGCATCCACTACGCAAAGACTTCCCAATGATTGGTGAGGTTGAAATGCGTTATGACGAAGACTTGGGCCGTGTGGTTTACGAGCCTGTGAGTATTGAGCCAAATGTTAATGTACCTAGAGTAATCAGGAAATAAGATGGCTGAAATTCGTAACTATACCCTTAACTTTGGCCCTCAACATCCTGCAGCGCATGGTGTTTTACGCCTTATTTTAGAAATTGATGGCGAAGTAATTGAGCGTGCAGATCCGCATATTGGCTTACTTCATCGCGGTACTGAAAAATTAGTAGAGTCTAAGCCGTACAACCAATCTATTGGTTACATGGATCGCCTAGATTACGTTTCAATGATGTGTAATGAGCACGCTTATGTGATGGCAATTGAAACCATGCTTGAGCTTGAAATACCTGAGAGAGCAAAGTACATTCGCGTGATGTTTGATGAGATTACTCGTATTCTAAATCATTTGATGTGGTTAGGTACGCACGGACTTGATGTTGGCGCGATGAGTATTTTCTTGTACGCTTTCCGTGAGCGTGAAAAGTTGATTGACTGTTATGAAGCGGTATCAGGCTCACGTATGCATGCGACGTATTATCGTCCAGGTGGCGTTTACCGTGATCTTCCAGATAAGATGCCTCAGTATTTAGAGTCAGATTTTCGCAGCGCAAAAGAGCTAGATGCAATGAATGAGAATCGCCAAGGTTCGTTGTTAGATTTTATTGCTGATTTTGTTAAAGAATTCCCTAAGAGTATTAAGCAGTACGATGACTTACTAACGGATAATCGTATTTGGAAACAGCGTTTGGTTAATATTGGCATTGTTTCAGCCAATCGCGCCAAGCAGTTAGGCTTTACTGGCCCAATGCTTCGAGGCTCTGGCGTGGCTTGGGACTTGAGAAAAAACCAGCCTTATTCTGTTTATGACCAATTAGAGTTTGATATTCCAGTTGGTGTTACTGGCGATAGTTATGATCGTTACCTAGTGCGCATGGAAGAAATGCGCCAATCTAATCATATTATTGAGCAATGTATAGATTGGTTGCGTCAAAATCCAGGCCCAGTCATGAGTGATGATCACAAAGTTTGTCCACCGAGCCGCGTTGAGATGAAGGACGATATGGAATCACTCATTCATCACTTTAAACTCTTTACAGAGGGCTATTGTTTGCCAGCAGGCGAAGTGTATACTGCCATCGAACACCCTAAGGGCGAGTTTGGTATTTATTTGATTTCAGATGGCGCAAACAAACCATATCGCGTTAAGATTAGAGCGCCTGGTTTTGCACATTTAGCAGCCATGGATGAGATGGCAAGAGGGCACATGTTGTCTGATGTGGTAACCATTATTGGTACACAAGATATTGTATTTGGTGAGATAGACAGATGATTTCAAATAAAGCAAAAAAACAAATCGATGCTTGGGTAGCAAAATACCCAGAAGGACATCAAAGTTCTGCAGTCATGGAAGCGTTGAAAATTGCCCAAGCTGAGAATGACAATAGATTAACGCCTGATACTATTCAAGCTGTGGCAGACTATTTAGATATGCAAGGTATTGCAGCGGCTGAAGTGGCAACATTTTATGAAAATTATAATCATAAGCCAGTAGGTAAGCATACCATTCGTTTCTGCCATAATATTTCATGCATGCTTAATGGCTCAGACGAATTGATTACACATTTAGAAAACAAGCTAGGCGTGAAGACCGGTGAAGTAACCCCTGATGGTTTAATTAACGTTAAAAAAGTAGAGTGTTTGGGCGCCTGCGTTGGTGCACCGATGTTTCAAATTGGTGATCAATATTATGAAAACTTAACCGCCGATAAAATTGACGAAATTGTGGATGGTCTAAAATGAATGAAGTTTGTTTTAAAAACTTAGATCAAAAAGATCCGTGGTCGTTAAAGACGTACGAGGCAAGCGGTGGTTATTCCGTTTGGCGAAAAATCCTAAAAGGCGAACTCACTCCTGAACAAATTATTGACGAATTAAAAACTTCTGGCCTACGTGGCCGTGGTGGTGCGGGTTTCCCAACTGGCCTTAAATGGAGTTTTATGCCGCGTAATGCCGACATGCAAAAATATGTGGTGTGTAATTCTGACGAAGGTGAACCTGGTACTTGTAAAGACAGAGACATTTTAAGATACAACCCACATTCTGTTATTGAAGGTATGGCAATTGGTGGTTTTGTAATGAACGCAACGAAGGGTTATAATTATATACGTGGTGAATTTATGGAACCATTTTATCGCTTTGAAGATGCGCTAAAAGAAGCCTACAATGCAGGCTTACTCGGTGAAAATATTGATGGCAGTTCAGTGAGTTTTGATTTATACACGCACTTAGGTGCAGGCGCCTATATTTGCGGTGAAGAAACAGCGCTCCTAGAATCGCTTGAAGGTAAAAAAGGCCAGCCAAGATTCAAACCACCGTTCCCAGCAAATATCGGTTTATATGGCATGCCAACTACGATTAATAATACGGAAAGCTTTGCTTCTGTTCCAGATATCCTTGCAAAAGGCGGGCAATGGTTTGCTGATATTGGCGTTGCGAATTCCGGTGGTTGTAAACTATTCTCTGTCACTGGCCATGTTAATAAACCTGCAAACTTTGAGGTGCCGATGGGCATACCTTTTAAAGATTTGTTAGAAATGGCAGGAGGTATTCGCGAAGGTAGAACCTTAAAAGCGGTGATCCCAGGCGGTTCATCAACCCCAGTATTAACAGCAGAGGCAGCTATGGCAATGACCATGGATTATGACGGTATTGAAAAAGCGGGCTCTATGTTGGGTGCAGGCTCAGTCATCATCATGGATGACTCAACTTGTATGGTTGAAGCATTGACACGATTGGCACATTTTTATTACGATGAGTCTTGTGGTCAATGCACACCGTGTCGTGAAGGTACAGGCTGGCTGTATCGTGTACTAAAACGTATTATGGATGGCAACGGTAAAGCAGATGATATTGATTTACTAATGGGCGTTCAAGACAAAATTATGGGCAACACAATTTGTGCGCTGGGTGATGCTGCGGCAATGCCGGTTGAAAGTTTCTTAAGGAATTTCCGTGAAGAGTTCGAGTATTACATCGAACATGGCAAAAGTATGGTGAAAGGATAATGGCTGATATTGAAATTGAAATTGACGGTAATATAGTTAATGCCAAATCAGGTGAAATGCTTATCGCTGTTACTGACAGAGAAGGCATTAGTGTGCCAAGATTTTGTTACCATAAAAAATTATCAATAGCGGCTAACTGCCGTATGTGTTTGGTGGATGTTGAAGGTGCACCAAAACCACAACCAGCGTGCTCTACGCCGATTGCAGATGGTATGAAAATCCACACTCAAAATGAGAAAGCCAAGGCTTCGCAAAAAGCAGTGATGGAATTTTTACTCATTAACCACCCGCTTGATTGCCCAATTTGTGATCAAGGTGGCGAGTGTGAATTGCAAGACGTAGCTATGGATTACGGTTCAGATATTTCGCGCTTTACTGAAGGCAAACGTATTGTGGCTGATAGTGATATTGGTGCACTCATTCAAACAGACATGACCCGCTGTATCCACTGCACACGTTGTGTACGTTTTGGTGCTGAAGTAGCCGGTATTATGGAAATGGGCGGTACAGGCCGCGGCGAAGACATGAAGATTGAGCCATTCTTGAGCGAAGGCATTCAATCAGAGCTTTCAGGTAATATGATTGATGTTTGTCCAGTGGGCGCATTAACCTCTAAGCCTTTTCGTTATGAGCTTAGATCATGGCAAATGAATGCTGTTTCTAATATTGCTCGACATGATTTAGTCGGTTCGAATATTTACACACAAACTTATAAAGGCAAGGTTAAGCGTATTGTTGCTAAAGACAATGACAGCGTTAACGAAACATGGATTTCAGATAGAGATCGTTTCTCATACGAAGGTCTTTCGCATGAAAACAGATTGTTAGCACCACAGATTAAAGTTGAAGGCACTTGGAAAGAAGTTGAATGGAATGTCGCCTTAGATTTTGCCATTCGAGGTTTAGCAAATAATGTGATTAACACTCATCAATCAGATAAATTGGGGGCGCTAGCTTCAAATACAGCAACATTGGAAGAGTTTCACTTATTGCAAAAGATTTTAAGAGAAGTTGGTTCTGAAAATATTGATTACCGTCTAAATGTGAAAGATTTAGACCATGCTATTTCACTTGAATCAAACATTAAATTAGCAGGTTTAGAAGGTATTGACCATGCGCTTGTGATTGGTTCGAATCTACGATTAGAGCAACCAATGATTAGCCACCGTTTGCGTAAAGCCAATTTATCAGGCGCTAGTATTGATGTGATTAATGCAATGGCGTTTGATTTTAATTACCGACTTAATAGTGAAAATATTATTTCACCAAACCAAACAGCGGCAACGTTAGCAGGTGTATTAAAGTCAGTTTTACAAAATGCACACATTGAAGTTCCAGACTACTTAGTAGAAATTGAAGTAAGTGATATTGCAATGCAATTAGCAGAGAAATTATCTCAATCAAATAATTCAGTAATAGTCTTGGGTGAGCACATTATTAATAACCCGCAAGCAGCTAGTATTGCTAATTTGGTGAGCGAGATTGCACAGCATACTGATTCTACAACGCTTAATGTCAGCGCCACTGCCAATTCTATGGCGGCTAACATGGCGGGCTTTGTACCAGGCAAAGATGGTTTAGATGTAAATGCAATGTTGGCAGCTGATTTAAAAGCTTATATTTTGTTAGATGTTTATCCGCAATACGATTTCCATCATTCTGCTCAAGCCGTTGAAGCACTCAGTAATGATGATACTTTTGTAATCTCATTAAACAGCTTTAAAGATGACGCAGTTGCGCAGTATTCAGACGTTTTATTGCCGATTGCCAGTTTCTACGAAACATCAGGTTCGCATGTGAATGTTGAGGGTGAGGTTCAATCATTCGCAGCAGCGGTGAATGCGCCAAACAATGCAAAACCTGCTTGGAAAGTACTAAAAGTATTGGCGGATTTATTAGAGTTGCCAGGCTTCCATTATGCGGATTCAGCACAAGTTACTAGTGAGGTTATGCATCAAAGCCACAAGCAGCATGCGCATGATGAAAGTATTGATGTAAAAGTTAAAAGAGGTATTAATGTTATTTGGCAAAAATCTCCTTATGCTGTAGATGTCTTATCTAGACATGCGGCTTCATTGCAAGCCACTAAGATCGGCCAAATTAACAGCGCCTCAATGAACAAAGCCACAGCTAAAAAATTAGAAGTTTCACACGATGATGAATATTTAGGCGTACCAGTGGCCATTAATGAGACGGTGTCTAACAACTGCGTATTTGTTAATGCAAATCATTCAACAGGAGTGCGGTCATGATGGCATTGTGGCAATCGTTTGTTGAGTTAGTGCACGAGCTAATTCCATGGTTTGATGGCTCTATTGCAACGATTTTGATTATTTTGATTAAAGCTGTGGCTTTGGTGATGCCGCTGATGTTGGTGGTGGCCTACTTCACTTATGCTGAGCGTAAAGTAATTGGTTATATGCAGTTGCGTATTGGTCCGAACCGAGTTGGTCCGAAAGGTTGGTTGCAACCGATTGCAGATGCTTTAAAGTTGATGACAAAGGAAATTATTTTTCCAACCAAGGCTAATATTTACTTATTCCTGTTAGCACCAATATTGGCGATTGCACCTGCAATTGCAGTTTGGGCAGTTATTCCTTTTGATGAAGGTATCTATGTTGCTAATTTAGATATTAGTTTATTATATGTTCTAGCAATCGGTTCGATCGGTGTGTACGGCATTATTTTAGCGGGTTGGGCCTCTAACTCTAAGTACCCATTATTAGGTGCATTGCGTAGTGCATCACTTTTAGTCTCATATGAAATTGTGATTGGTTTTGCTTTAGTAACCGTGGTGATGATTGCAGGTAGTGTTAATCTGAATGATATTGTTATGGCGCAAAAGGGCAGCATCTTACATTGGTACTGGATTCCATTATTCCCAATGATGATCATCTTCTTTATTTCTGCTTTAGTAGAAACTAACCGCGCACCGTTTGATGTGGTGGAAGGCGAATCAGAGATTGTGGGTGGTACCCATGTTGAGTATTCTGGCATGACATTTGCGGTATTTTTCTTAGCAGAGTACGCCAACATGATTCTGATGGCGGTATTAGCAGTGATAATGTTCTTTGGTGGTTGGCATTCTCCATTTGAAGGGGTTCCAGTTATGGAATCAATGTTTTCGTGGGTGCCAGGCATTATCTGGCTACTAGCCAAAACTAGCTTCTTTATGTTTTTGTATTTGTGGGTACGTGCAACATTCCCACGTTTTCGGTACGATCAAATCATGCGCTTATCATGGAAGGTGTTTTTACCATGGACCATTGCATGGATTTTTGTGGTCGCTTTGATGACACAATTAAAAATAGGGCCTTGGTTTTAGTGCTGATATTGGGAGTGTAATTTATGATTAATAACATTAAAAAATTAGTAAAAGAATTCAGTTTAAGTGAATTACGTGGCGGTATGAAGATTACCGCAAAAGAGCTGTTTAATAAGAAAATTACGGTTCAGTATCCAGAGGAGAAAACCCCAATCTCACCTCGTTTCAGAGGCTTACACGCATTACGACGTTACCCAAATGGTGAAGAGCGCTGTATTGCTTGTAAACTCTGTGAAGCAGTCTGTCCAGCTAATGCAATTACCATTGAATCAGAAATGCGAGATGATGGCACACGCCGTACTACGCAATACGATATTGATTTGTTTAAGTGTATTTTCTGTGGCTTTTGCGAGGAAGCTTGCCCTGTTGATGCCATTGTTGAAACTCAGATTTTTGACTATGCTTTTGTAGGCTCAAGAGATGGTAATGACAATACAAAAGGACAATTTGGTAGCATTATTACTAAAGATCAATTATTAGAAGTGGGCGATAAAAATGAAAAAATGATCAACCAAACTAAGTTGGAAGACGCAAAGTATAAATAAAGGCCAATTATGACATTTGATCAAATATTATTTTATGTGTTTTCGTTTTGGTTTGTTGCCAGTTCATTGGCAATGATTTTTTCGCGCAATGCGGCAAAAGCAGTCTTGTTCTTAATTCTATCGTTCTTTTCTGCTGCCAGTATTTGGATCCTGTTAGAAGCTGAATTTTTAGCCATTACCCTGATTTTGGTTTATGTCGGTGCTGTCATGGTACTGTTCCTATTTGTTATTAAGATGCTGAACATTGATAAGTCAACGCTACGTGCAAAGTTTGCCGGTTATTTACCATTAGGCCTGCTTGTAGCAGCGATTATTATTGCTGAGATGACTTTGGTCCTGGGTGGTAATCAGTTTGGTCTAGATGTGATAGCGGCACCGGCAAGACATGCAGCGGATTACAGTAATATCACTGTATTGGCGATGCAACTCTATACGACTTATGTTTACCCATTTGAATTAGCAGCTGTGCTGTTGCTAATTGCGATTATTGCAGCGATTACTTTAGTACACCGTAATGAAGTCAGTCGTAAGAAGCAATCAATTTCAGAGCAAGTGAATGTTCAAGCCAAAGATAGAGTGCGTCTTGTTTCAATTGCATCGCCTAAAAAGGAGAATAAATAATGGTTAGTTTGAGTGATTATTTAATTCTAAGTGCGATTATTTTTTGCATTGGTCTAGTTGGTATTTTTGTTAATCGTACTAATATCATCACCTTGTTGATGTGTGTTGAATTAATTTTGGTAGCGGTTAATACTAACTTTATTGCTTTCTCACATTTTTTAGGCAATGAAGCGGGGCAAATTTTTGTCTTCTTTATTTTAACGGTGGCAGCGGCAGAGGTTGCGATTGGACTAGCTATTCTAACGCTACTATTTAGAAATAAAGGCACTATTAACGTTGATGTAACCAACAGTCTGAAGGGATAGATAAAAAACTGATCATGGAAAATATTTATTTAACAATTGCACTTGCCCCTCTTGTAGGCGCCATTATCGCTGGATTTTTCGGCTCTATGTTGGGTCGTACGGCTACACATACCATCACAATTTTAGGCGTGTTGGTTTCAACCGTATTGGCATTGGTTGTCTTTAATCACCATGTTTTAGAGCAAGGCGCGGTCTTTAATCAAAACCTGTATACCTGGATGCAAATTGGCAGTTTGAATGTTAGTGTTGGCTTCCTAGTTGATAACCTAACCTCAGTGATGTTAGTTGTAGTTTCATTCGTTTCATTGATGGTGCATATTTACACTGTTGGCTATATGCATGACGATGACGGCTACACCAAGTTCTTTAGTTATATCTCGTTGTTCACTTTCTCAATGTTCATGCTAGTCATGAGTAACAACTTCATGCAGTTGTTCTTTGGTTGGGAAGCAGTGGGCCTTGTTTCATACTTATTGATTGGTTTTTGGCATCATAAAGAATCAGCAGTTGAAGCCAACTTAAAAGCTTTCATAGTTAACCGAGTTGGTGACTTTGGTTTCTTATTAGGCATTGGATTGGTTTTAAGTTTTAGTGGATCGCTTGATTATATGGAAGTATTCTCTAGCTTGAGTGCAACAGCCGGTGTTGAGTTGTGGGGTCTTGACCTGATTACAGTGGTTTGTTTGTTATTATTCGTTGGTGCAATGGGTAAATCAGCACAAGTGCCATTACACGTTTGGCTACCAGGTTCAATGGAAGGTCCAACACCAATTTCAGCACTCATTCACGCAGCAACCATGGTAACAGCCGGTATCTTTATGGTATCACGCATGTCACCAATGTTTGAGCTTAGTGATGTAGCATTGACTGTGGTCATGGTAGTGGGTGCGATTACCGCCTTATTTATGGGCTTACTCGGCATTGTGCAAAACGATATTAAAAAAGTGGTGGCATACTCTACATTGTCACAGCTAGGTTATATGACCGTTGCGTTAGGCGTGAGTGCTTACTCAGTGGCAATCTTCCATCTAATGACACACGCCTTCTTTAAAGCTTTGTTATTCTTGGGTGCAGGCTCGGTAATTGTGGCCATGCATCACGAACAAGACATTCGTAAAATGGGTGGCCTGCGCAAGAAAATGCCAATCACTTATTGGACAGGCTTGATTGGTACGCTTGCTTTGATTGGTTTCCCAGGTTTTGCCGGCTTTTACTCAAAAGATATGATTATTGAAGCCGTACACTTCTCATCATTACCATATGCAGAATGGGTTTATTACGCTGTTGTTGCCGGTGTCTTTATTACCGCTTTCTATTCATTCAGAATGTTCTTTTTGGTATTCCATGGAAAATCACGCGTTGATCACCATACTGAAGAACATCTGCATGAGTCAGCGCCATCGATTACTTTCCCATTAATTGCGTTAGCAATACCTTCAGCGGTGATTGGTTATTTCACCATCGATCCAATGTTATTTAACGGCTGGTTGGATAACGCCATTACCATTGATGCGGCTAAACATGTATCAATGACTGAACTATCAAAAATGTTCCATGGTGCGGCTGCAATGATTCCTCATGCGGTTCAAACACTACCATTCTGGATGATGGTCGGCGGTATTGTGGCTGCTTGGATATTGTCACTCTATCGCACACAGTGGGCTGACTGGATACAGAAAACCTTCCACCGAACTAACTACGCCTTGGAATCTTTATACGGATTTGATCGTTTCAATGAAATCGTCTTTGTTAATGGCATCAAGAAATTGGGTAATTTGTTATGGAAAGTTTCAGACATGGGGTTGATTGACAAAATGGTAGTGAACGGCAGTGCAAGACTGGTTGGCTTTATTGGCTCTGTAGTTCGACCGATTCAAACTGGTTATGTTTATCATTATGCATTCTTCATGATTTTCAGTTTATTAATTATTTTAACTTGGGTGCTGTTTGCAGGCGATAACCCATTACTATCTATCGAGTTATAACTATGGAATTATTGAGTTTATTAATTTGGCTACCAATATTAGGTGGCGCATTGGTTATCCTGATTGGTAATGATCGTGCTGAGACAGCAAAGTGGTTAAGTGTAGCAATCTCTGTTGTTATATTTGTGATGTCGTTAAGTCTTTATACAGATTTTGATAGCACAACACATCTGATGCAATTTGAAGAGAAAGCATCATGGATTTCTTATTTTGATATCAACTACCATATTGGTGTTGATGGTATCTCGATGCCACTCATTATCTTAACAACGTTCTCAACCATTCTAGTCATTATTGCTGGCTGGGAAGTTATTACTCGTAGAACCGCACATTATATGGCGGCATTCTTAATGATGGAAGGATTGATTATTGGTGTGTTTTCAT
>FPHV01000182.1_pt1 | contig 14690 bp, 18 predicted proteins | sample 1057351 | NCBI WGS metagenome assembly FPHV01 (sample SAMEA4473329, study PRJEB15554) | hydrothermal vent metagenome | biome: marine basaltic hydrothermal vent biome; feature: marine hydrothermal vent; material: water | place: Pacific Ocean | collected 2011-06-14/2011-07-23 | depth 1685 m | reverse complement strand
CAATATCTAAGACTGGCTTCCTTTTATCTAGTGGAATGACAAGCTTCATATCGCCCGTTGCTTTACCGGCCAAGGTGAATTGATCGAGTACTTCATTCACTGTATCGCTCAGCGGTGCACGATGCAAAAACCGTATGATCTGCTCACTACGGGTGTCAATCTTGCCAATGACTTCTACTTCTATTTGTGGTTGACTCATGTCTAGAATTTGAACCTTAATATCATTCAACTCCATATCATTTAGTTCCGTACTATTCACCATTACCACAATTTTTTTACCATCAGTTTCAATCGTTGCATCTAGATGCTTGAGGCTATCCCAGTTGGAATTAAATAACAACTCGGTATCTTTTAATTGAGCACTAAATCGAGTGACAACCGGTGTTAATTTTGATAAATTTTTCTTGATATGAAATTTTGCACCTTCTAATTCTCCAGAGATAAAACCACGCTTAATCCAGGCATGTGTATTACCGCCTAACAGTTGCGGCGGAAGGTACTTGGCAATATCATTGGTTTGCATGTGTTCTATGTAACTGACAACTTCCACGAAATTGTCGCCTGCCTCATTAAAGAATTTAAGATGGCCATTGAGTGATAAATCATCATTACTAATCATTAATGGTACCGTTAAAAATATATCACGCTCAGATTGAATCGTTGACAAAGTGGCGATAATATCTGCCCTGCCTAATTTGGTATTTGGCAAGCTAAAATCTAAGTTTTGATCCGATATTTTTAATGATAATTGCGTCTGGTCTCTCACCAGTGAGATTGGCGCAAGCTCATAAGTCTGCTTATCTTTGATTAAGGTTTTATTGATCTTAAGTGATTTAAAAAAACCTAGGATTTGTAGATTTTCTCGAGACACTAACTGCCTAACTTCTTCCACACCAAATTCACGTCCACTTTGCTCAGGATTATAATACAGCGTCAAAGTATCAAGATAAACATCACTTGGGCGATAAATGTCATCTAACAAGCTCAATAGATCAATATCCCACTGCAAACGATTAACCGCAGCAATGGGAATATTTTTTTGCGGGGAGCTAATCTTTAAGTCATGAACTTTTAAAGTCAACCCCTCTTTTTCAAAATTAAAACTAATTTTTGACAATGTAATATTTAGATTACTAAACTCAGATAACTGCCTTTCAATCGGCGCTTTGATTAGCGAGGGGAAAGTTACAAAAAAAACGGTGACTAAGACGATTAATAACGCAACACTAACACTGATCCAAGTGCTTACCTTAAGTACTTTAACGCCATGAGATAGAGTTTTCTTGATCATCGATGTATAATGCTGTTTTTAAGCATTATAACCTATGGCTATCAACGAATATTTAAAAGGAAAATAACATGTCAGACAACTCATTACATTTCAAAAACTCACTGATTGTCCTTATTGTAATTGCAGCAATCATCTATGGTGTGAATACTTTTTTTACCAACTTAGTTACAATAAAAACAGTTGACACTTCTACACTAGAAGATCGAATCAAGCTAATTGGTCAAGTCTACTTAGAGGGTGATATTGACGTAACAGCGGTTGTTGCCGAAAAGTCAGTAATAGTAGCCAAAAAATCACGTAGTGGTGAGTCTGTCTATACCGCTTCTTGTGCAGGTTGTCATAGTGTTGTGTGGCAGGTGCGCCAAAATTTGGCAATAAGGCTGATTGGGCGTCAAGACTTAAACGTGGTATAGATGATTTAGTCAAGGTTGCCATTTCTGGTAAGGGTGCAATGCCGCCAAAAGGCACGTGTGCAACTTGTTCAGCTGATGAGTTAAGGGCGGCAATTGAGCATATGGTCCAATAAGATTAACCAATCTTATCCAAAGACTTAGGTATTAGTAAAAATGCCTAAGCTCTTATTTTTTTCTACCTTATCAAAATCAAACACTTGCCCATTCATAGCAACGTAAACACCACTATCTTTGGTTTGTGCAGCATTTAACGCCACACCTAAATTAAACAACGCATCGGAATTATCAATTGAATAAGGAATCATTGCACCAAATAATACAATGGTTTTATCTTGAATTTTATTGCCTAGCAACTTAGCAGTCTCAACCATAGTATCAGTACCGTGAGTAATCACGATATTGTCTTCATTGCATTCAAGGCATTTGGATAGAATGAGATTTCTATCCTCGCCGTTCATATCTAAGCTGTCTTTTAAAAATAATATTTCTGGCGAAGTGTCCAAACTAACTCTGCCACGTTCTAACATTTGTTCTAGATGAGATTCACTAAATTCTAACTCGCCGCTAAGCTTGTTATAAACTTTATCAATTGTGCCACCAGTAATCAGTAATTTAATTGTCATTGGTGCTTATTTAAATCGGTTCGACTACTCAATCTTGATATATGCAAAGCCTTGAGACTGTAGTTCAGCAATTCTTACTACACCTGATGGTACCGACTCTACTCCTTCAAGTAATTTGGATTTATCTAGCCCAATTCCTGAGCGGGTAATATCACATAATTCTAGCCTAACTTCTTGCACCGAGTTCAATGTCGACAGTCTTCCAGTATTGCTTTCACGTCTTTCTGCCATGGCTTTATCTTCAACAAAAGGAGTTTTTTCTAATTTATCACTGGTCACAAAACGAATGCCATGGGCTACAAATACAATTCGCACATCATATTCAATCATTTCATTTTGATAATACGTCACCATATTATTAATACTCGTTAACATTGCACTAAACCTTCTTGGGTCAGCAAAATCTGCATGATAAACCACTTTGCTCACCTCATCTTCTTCCGCCATGGCAACCGAGCTACCAAAACTTGCGACTAATAAAACAGACATTAGTAATTGCTTAAACATGTTCTTCATAATATTCTCCAAAAATTAGATCTTTTACAGAAAGACAATATATATCAAATATTCAACTCATTTCAATCTTTTGCCAAAAACATCGGTACCGATACGCACAAAAGTAGCACCATTTTCAATGGCTAACTCCAAATCATTGCTCATACCCATCGATAAAGTATCTAAATTAGGGTATTTTTTGAGTATTTCAGCCATTTTGGTAAAACTTATCTGTACATTGGCAGGATTAGGTATACACATAAAACCTCTTAATGAAATATTTTGGAAATTTTCAAAATGAGAAATAACTTCATCAATTTCATTAACCAAAACACCTGATTTAGTCGCTTCATTGTCAATATTGATTTGTAAAAGCACATTTAATTTGTCGAAATTTTCTGGACGTTGATCATTTAGTCTTTTTGCAATTTTTGGTCGATCAACGCTATGTACCCAGTCAAAATTCTCAGCAATTTTGGCAGTTTTGTTAGACTGAATAGGACCGATAAAATGCCAAATCAAATTTTGACCTTTTAAAGCGTCAATTTTTTCTAAAGCTTCCTGTAAATAGTTTTCACCAAAATGTTGTTGCCCTGCATCAATTGCCTGTTGAAGTTCAGTCGTACTTCTAGTTTTACTAACGGCAATTAGGGTGACTTTTTGATTGTGATTAACTACGTTAATCCGATTTTTAACCTTTACTAGATTATCTTTAATCACGAAATTAAAAGACAGTATTAGCCTCAAACACTGGGCCATCCACACAAACGCGTTTCATCGCTGGACCATTATCAGTTTGTACTTCTACCACACACCCTGCACAACCACCCACAGCGCAAGCCATATATTCTTCAAGTGAAACCTGGCAAGGTAAATCATATTCTTTAGCCAATTTAGCCACTGCCGCTAACATTGGATGTGGACCGCAAGAATACACTTCGACTTGTGAACGTTCATCATCCGACAAAGTGTTTAAATATTCTCTAGCAAGATCAGTGACATAGCCTTGATACACACCTTCGAAATTTTGTAGGCTAGCAAGGCGACATTCAACGCCCCAGTCTTCTAACAGAGGCATAGTGTGTGTTGCGCCGGCATAGTTGGCGTTATTATCGGCTAATTTCTCGTCGAATGGGAATGGCACCTCTGAACCAAGAATGGTAAATGGTTGATAATCACTACCTTTAATTTGTTGCGCAATGGCAATCATCGGGGGCATACCCACACCACCACCAATCAATAGTGGTCGATTTTTATCGGTTAGCTCAAAACTATTTCCAATCGGTCCTATGATGGATAACACTTCACCAATTTTACGCTCGGCCAATTGACGTGTACCTTCGCCCACCACCTTGTAAAGTAAATCAAATGTGCCATTGTCAATATCAACTGACATTATAGAAATCGGTCTGCGCATAGCTAGTGCATCAGACACGGTGATATGCACAAACTGCCCTGGCTCAGTCGCACTAGCAATCTCAGGTGAATCGAGTGTTAGAATGTATTGGTCACCTTCATATTGATAATGTGCCAAAATTTGGCAATCAATAACTTGAATACTATCGCGATGTGCTTTACTCATTACAAGTAATTAAAGTGCCGACACCACTATCTGTAAAGACTTCTAACAATACAGCGTGTGATACGCGGCCATCAATGATATGTGTGGATTTAACGCCATTTTTAACTGCTGACAAAGCGCAACCAATCTTCGGCAGCATGCCGCCATGAATGGTGCCATTCTGAATAAGACCATCGACCGTTTTAGCATCCAAACCTGTCAGTAGATTACTATCTGCATCCAAAAGGCCAGCAGTATTGGTGAGTAGAATAAGTTTTTCTGCATGCAATGCCTCGGCAATCGAGCCTGCTACTAAATCAGCGTTGATATTGTAGGAAAAGCCATCTTCACCGACACCAATCGGAGCAATTACCGGAATAAAATCGCCTTTTAATAATAAATCAATTACTGAAGTGTCAATTTGATCTACTTCACCAACATGACCAAGGTCAATAATCTCAGATGTTAGATGGTCCACATGCTTAAGTTTTGTGGCAGAAATCAAGCTACCATCTTTGCCTGTCAGGCCAATTGAATGACCACCATGCTGATGAATAAGATTCACAATTTCTTTGTTTACTAATCCTCCTAATACCATTTCAACCACATCCATGGTTTCAGTATCAGTCACACGCATGCCACCGATAAACTCACTCTCTTTACCAATCTTTTCTAGAGTTTTACCAATTTGTGGACCACCGCCATGCACCACAATCGGGTTCATACCAACGGATTTCATCAGTACGATATCACGCGCAAAGCTTGATTTAAGCTCTTCATCAACCATCGCATTTCCGCCATATTTAATAACGATAGTTTTGCCTTGGAATTTTTGAATGTAAGGTAATGCTTCAGTTAAAACATTAGCAATATTGTTTGTCTGATTTGTCATATCTATTTAATAAGTGCAAATTTATTAAATGGATATTTTACCAACAAGAACACTTTATATAAGCATTCTTCAATGACAAGCTTGGCCTAATTTTTTAAGCCGCCAATAATTATAGGGCCATGGGGTGATAAAGCCAAAGAACAGTGAAATTGGCACCACCCACCAAATAAAGATTGCACCACCGGTAATGAAGTAATCAGTGAGATTCATGGCAGTTTCCATCGATATCATGGAAATCAAACTCATACCAATTGCAGTTTTAAATGCATGAGAAAACTCAATTTTTTGGCTGACTAGCAAATAAGTCTCAAGCATGATGCTGGTGATGATGCCATTAAGTGTCGCCCATAGAAAAATTACCAGAGTGCTAGCACTAAACGGGGTAAATTGAAAAAAAGCAATTGTGCCAAAGTCACCAATAGCACAGCCGATTAAACACCATTTAGTATTAGTAGCGCTACGTTTCCAAGTGTGTTTACAAGACCAAAAATTACTATCCACAACAGCTCTCCAATCTTTATACTGACGAGCCTATACTACTACAAATTGTCCCATCATGCCACGGTCTTCGTGTTCTAGAATATGGCAGTGGTACATATATGGTGTATTTGCATCACTAAATTCAGGAAATTTCATAACAACTTCAACTGTCTCGTCTGGATGGACTAATACTACATCTTTATAGCCTAATTCATGGCCGTGGACTCCACCTTTTCGACTAACTACTTTAAATTGCACATTATGAATATGAAATGGATGTGCCATCATTGAATCGTTTTTAATCGTCCAAACTTCAACTGTTCCAGCTTTAACCACTTCATCAATACGTTTCATATCCATTGATTTACCATTAATCGTTAGCAAATCTTTTGAGCCTAATAATGAAGCGATCATCAATTGCGGGCCCATATTCATTTGCAAAGTCATCAATCTTTGTTGAACAACGGTTTTTCTTGAATAAGCAGCATGTGTTGATAATTTTTCTACAACTGTTGCAGTTGATAATGCTGTCTGACTACCATCAATTTGGAAGATATTGAATTCTTTTTTCTCATTCATCATACTTCTCATCATTCCCATGCCACCCATCATTCCTCCGCCACCCATGCCTGACATAGAGTCATGACTAGCATTATGTTTAAGTATCGGCATACCGCCATCAGTCACATCGACTACAATTTCAATCCTCTCAGCCGGTGCCAAGGTAAATTTTTTGGTGGTAATTGGTTTTTCTAACAAACCACCATCACTCGCAATAATCTTAAATGAACGATTATCGTCAAATTGCAATTGATAAATTCGTGCGTTAGAACCATTCAGAATACGCAATCTAATTAATGATTTTTTAGCTTTTAGGACAGGATTAACCACGCCATTAACCAAAATCGTACTGCCTTTCTTGCCCATCATACCATCACGCATACCACTCAGATATTGCATTGAACCATCTTGATTAAAGTCTTTATCTTGAATAATTACCGGAAAATCATCAACGCCGTATTCTGATGGAAGGTTTAATGATTGAGAATTTTCATCATCAATAATAAACATGCCTGCCAGACCTTGATAAACCTGCTCCCCAGTTTCATGCATTTGATGCGAATGATACCAAAGTGATGCAGCTGGCTGGATAATATCAAACTCACTCAACCACTTGGCTGAAGGCTTAATTGGCTGATGAGGTCCACCATCTGCTTTGGCTGGTAACTTAACTCCATGCCAATGTAACGTAGTTGTCTTATGAATATTATTAACAACATTTACATGGACACTATCACCCCTACTGGCGCGCAAGGTCACCCCTAAAAAAGGCTGATTAATACCCCAAGTTTTAGTGGATACATTGGGCAATATTTGACTTGTTCCAGATTGAATACTAAGATCAAAATACACATCCTTACCAGAACGTCTACCAAGCTCTAACGGTGGCACTCGGAAAATATTGGGAGATAAAAAACCTTTTGCTTGAAGTAATTGTTTAGGTAATATGGCAAAAGCCAAAATTGATTGAATAAATTTCCTTCTACTTAGCATTCGCTTTTATTATTTATGATTTAAATCTTGCATCATACTTGTGTTGTAATTCAATTGGCCACAAACTGTGAATATAATCAAGTAGCGATTGTTTTTCATCATCATTCAATCGGCTTCTAAAGGCTGGCATTTGTCCACCAATCTTAACACCACCATCATTAATAGTGCGTAATAATTGCGTTGGTGAATGATGCCAGGTATGTGCTGTACCATTAAGAGGTGGTGGAGGGAACTTACCATCTACTCCTCTCTTCTTCCAATCTCCTACAATGCCTTTACCTGCCTTAGCATGGCAACCAATACAATTTTTATCAAAGGTTATCTGACCTAGTTTCACACTATCTTCAACTTTTGCCTGAGCATCTCCATTATCAAAACAACCTGTTAGAAATAACACACTCGATAAAATAATTAATGTTTTCATGATTTCCTTATTATTCAATAATTTATTTGATTATATGCCAATAATCACCTGCCACGTCCGCCGCCCATACCGCCACGACTCATGCCACCCATACTGCCTCGATTCATACCGCCAGACCCGCCTTGACCACCACCCATACTCTCTCTAAAAGCTTGTCGATCTTGGCTAGACATGGATTGCATTTGATCTTTAAAAGCCTGCCTATCCTGAGTTGACATAGACTGCATTTTATTGCGCATATCACTATTACCCATACTGTTTTGACCCATTCCAGAATTCATATTATTCATAAATTCCTGTCTTTCTTGAGTTGACATTAGCTCCATATTATTATGACTTTCATCTCTGAAATTTAATCGATCCGAAGCTGATATTGTTTGAAACAGCGAACCTCTATGTGTGTGATCTTCATGCAAGTGATTAGTACCTGCCGTATCTGCTTGCGCAATTTGCACGCCTACTGCAAACGTTACCACTGTCAAAATAATTGTTATTTTTTTCATATCTATCCCCTAAAAATTGAATACTGAATTCCAATAATACGATCAAAAATTCAGTAATTTATATATTAAAACCAAAAACGAATACCTGTAACAAATTGAGCGTCTTCAACATCCTCACCCTCGTTGCTTGCAAAAGTCGCAGTGTTTCCGTATTTTTTACCCCAGTTAATACCAACATAAGGCGCAAACTCTCGACTTAATTCATATCTTAGTCTAAGCCCTGCATCAATATTTGACAAGCCTTTTCCTGTGCTTGTGACTTCATCATCTTTACCAAAGATGTTAATCTCTACTTCTGGAGATAAGACCAGCTTCTGACTAAACATGTATTCATATTCGGCATCTAACCTTATAGAAGTTCTGCCGGATTCACCAATAAATAAGGAAGCATCTATTTCAACTAAATAAGGCGCTAAACCTTTAGCAGCAATAACACCCCAAGTTCTATTTGGGGTTGGCTGGAAATCTTTCTTGATTCCATACTGAATATCCCAGTACGGTTCAATCGCCTTGCTATAAAGAATTTGCAACTCTGCTTCAGTCGTTTTTCCATCAAGTTTTTCGCCTTCAGATTTAATCCATAATTTTTCAAGATCTTTACCAATCCAAGCATCAATATTCCAAACTTTAGGATTAGCGCCATTGATTTTTCTTGTCTCAACTTCACCCATCACTTTTGTCAAAAGAGGGTCATCTGAGACGCCTCCAGCAAAGCTTAATGAAGAGAATGTCAACACACAAGATACCAATATTTTATTTAAAATTTTCATCTTTTTCTCCTTTAATTTAAACCACATCCACACGACGGAACATGCCCAACATGTGATAAAGCAAATGACAGTGATAGGCCCACGAACCTTTGGCATCAACCTTAACTCGATAGCTGATTTTTGCACCTGGTTGTACAATAACCGTATGTTTACGAGGAATATACATATTGTCACCCGTTTCTAAATCACTCCACATGCCATGCAGATGCATAGGATGGTTCATCATTGTGTCGTTAACAAAAGTAATACGTACAACTTCACCAAATTTAAATTTAAGCGGTTCAGCATCAGCAAACTTAATGCCATTAATTGACCACATATAGCGACTCATATTGCCGGTTAAATGTAGCTCAATTTCTCGATCTGGGTCAGGGTAACCATGGGTCATATTTAAATTATACAAATCAGCATAAGTCAACACCCTTCTGCCATTATTGCGCAACCCAACACCTGGGTCATCTAAACGAACTTGCGGACTTTCTGAGCGCATATCAACATGAGGACCAAACTCAGTATCAGCATGTGTCACCATAGAGCTCATGGTTGACATGCTATGCCCCATTGCTGAGTGATCCATGCCTGGCATTGGCTTGCTCATTGTACTGTGGTCCATACCTTGCATTGGTTTAGACATATCCATTGACCCGTGATCCATACCGGCCATATTTGACATATCCATACCCATATCGGCATGTGATAAATTTGGCACAGTGTCTAACTCTGGTACTTCACCAGTCATCGAAATATCCGGTGTGAGTGTTCCTCGAGCATAACCACTTCTAGCAATGTCTTGTGCAAAAATCGTATAAGCTCTATCATCTTTTGGCTCAACAATTACATCATAGGTTTCAGCTACACCCAGCCTAAATTCATCAACAGAAACAGGTTCGATATTTTGTCCGTCAGCAGATACCACAGTCATTCTCAAACCTGGAATACGCACATCAAAAAATGTCATTGCAGATCCATTAATAAATCTTAATCTTACCTTTTCACCTTTTTTAAATAAGCCAACCCAGCCTTTATCAGGCGTTACACCATTAGCTAGATAAGTATAAGTGTAGCCAGTAACGTCTGATAAATCACGCTGACTCATGCGCATTTGATTCCACATTTTTCGATCATTCCAAGTGTTTTCCAACCCTTTTTGATCGATATCATTCATTAAATCTTCATGCGTTCTTTCACTAAAGTTGTAATAATGCGAAAGTTTTTTAAGCTTATGATATACATCCGTTGGATCTTCATCTGTCCAATCAGACAGCATGACAACATAGTCTTGATCATAGGCAACAGGGTCTTTTTCAATTGGGTCGATTACAATTGGACCATACAACCCTGTTTGCTCCTGAAACCCAGAATGTGAGTGGTACCAATAAGTGCCACTTTGCGCCGCCTTAAAGCGATAAGAAAAGGTTTCGCCCGGTTCGATACCATAAAAATCATTGCTGATATTAGGCACGCCGTCCATCTCAGACGGCAAGATTAAACCGTGCCAGTGAATAGAGGTAGATTCCTTTAAATGGTTGGTGACATTCAGAGTAATGTCTTCACCTTCTTTAAATCTTAACAATGGTGCTGGCAGTGAATTATTGACTGTAGTAGCTGTACGCATAGAGCCCGTAAAGTTCACGTCTTGCTCGCCAATATTTAGATTAAACACATTGCCTTTTAAAGTATTTAAGGTCTTGTTATTGCCAACTCCAGCAAATAAAATACTTGGACTGACTGCCAATGCCGCAGCACCCATTGTCACACCAGTGACAAATTGCCTACGAGAAATTTTTTTATTATTCATTATCATCTCTATATGGATTGATGCCCATACCCATCATTATGTTTAGGTGCTGTTCTAATATCATGCCCCATCATTGAATGCTCGTCTGCAGAGTGCCCCATAGAAGCTGCGGTATTTTTATTTGGAGATAAAGACTGGATATAATTCACTAGGTTCCAAATATCCTTTTGTTTTATCGAATCCTTCCATGCGGGCATTGCGCCATTACCATTGGCAATTTTCCAGGCGAAATCTCCATCTGGATGCATGCCAGACATTGCTCTTAAATTGGTAGGCTCTGTATTCAATCCTTTGGCTAAAGGGCCGTCACCATTAGCTTTAACACCATGACAACTGGCACAGCTATTCATAAATAATACTTCACCTTTATTAACAGAACGCCTAGTTGAGTTTACTGGATTTTTCACTTTCTTGGCGCTTGCCGGAGATTCCCAATGCTGATCTCCATGTCCGTGCATAAAACCACCTACACCAGCAAAAGCCGTACTATTTAATGCAAAAATTGTTAAAGTTGTAATGTATATTTTTTTCATTTTTAATATCCTTATGTATAAATTAATAATTAAGAATGCCTTTGAGAGAGGCATTGAAACTCCGCATTCATTTTGGGCTTAAGGAGGAGATAAGACCCCTAGCTTTTGCGATGGCTAATTTCAAGCAACGCAACTATCTAATAATACAAAAAGTATGTATGAGTAAACTCTAAGATAAAAATTGCGAAACAAAAGACGTTAACAACGCCTAATTAACAATTACGCAGTTGGAGGAGGGGTTGTTACTTTCAAGGTGATCGATGTGTAAGAAATATCAATCATAGAGGGAATTACAGCTACGACAAGTATCAGAATCTCATCTGAACTGTCTGAGCTAATTATGTTTGTATTATGAGCATGACAATCAGCATTAGCATGGTCATCAGCAGACATATTATGTGCAATACCGCTAAGGTGGGCACACTGAAAATCAGCCCCATCTGTATTTTTAGTATCGATAGACGCTACAGCTAACGCCGTAAACACCAATAGAAATAAAGACAGTAAGATTTTCATTGCGAAAAATATAGTATCTTTTTCATGTGTTTTCTCCTGATTTAATTATTTTTTTATTAAACGTATATTTAACAGTTACGAATTATATAGTGATGAAAAAAATATTAAATTGGTAGATATGCCAATAATGTTTTTTTACTCTAGTAGCGGCAGTGTAGAGTTATTTTTTATATCATAGAAAAAAGGACATTAAATCATTTAAAAAATTATAACCCTTATCACTCGGCTTTATTCGTTTGTCATCAACAAGTAATAAATCTAAATCTTGCGCTTGTTGTAGTTGTTGCTCAATTACTTGAATAGACTGACCGGTTCGACTCTCAAACAAATCTAAGGCAAGCCCCTCTTTTAATCGCAGTGCATTCAGCATGAATTCAAATGGTAAATTCTCAACCTTTTCAACAATGCTTGATTGATTATTTAAATAATCTTTGGGCGACTTTGGTTTGCGCGTTCTCAATATTTCATTAGTATTTGGGCTGGTAATTTTCCCATGGGCGCCTGCACCGATGCCAATATAGTCGCCAAACTGCCAATAATTCAAATTATGCTTTGATGGAATTTTGCCAAAAGCAGATACTTCATAACGCTCAAATCCGTGTTGTTCTAATAATGCCACACCTTGTTCGCCCATGCGCCAAATATCATCATCTTTAGGTAACGCTGGCGGGAATTTTGCAAACAAGGTATTGGGCTCAATGGTGAGCTGATAAAACGAAATATGTTGTGGGTTTAGATCAACGGCTTGGTTAATATCTGACAAACAATCATCAATGCTTTGCCCCTCCAAACCGTACATCAGGTCAATATTAAAATTATCAAATATTTGGCTTGCATAGGTGCAAGCCTTGCTTGCCTCTTTGGCACTATGAATGCGCCCTAACGCACTAAGGTGATGGTCTTGAAAAGACTGCACACCAATCGATAAGCGATTAATACCAATGTTTTTAAAGGCTTTAAATTTATCAACCTCGAACGTGCCGGGGTTAGTCTCTAAGGTGATCTCAATATTTTTTTCAAATGTGAGTTTTGATTTTAAGCCGGTAAATAATTCATGCAATTCGTCTGCACTCATAAGACTTGGCGTACCACCACCAATAAAAATAGAATAAATTGATCGACCCTGGACGTATTTTAAATCTTTATCAAGGTCCTTCAGTAGCGCCCCAATGTAGCCATTCCTATCTTCACCTTCGTGGGAATTAAAGTCGCAATAGGGGCATTTTTTGACACACCAAGGATAATGAATATATAGCGAAAGCGGTGGAAGTGTTAGCAAGCTTTTAATTCTTCCAATAGCGCTGTGAGCGCTTTACCTCGATGTGAGATAGTGTTTTTAACCTCTGGTGCTAACTCTGCTGAAGCACAACCATGTGTTGGCACATGAAAGATCGGGTCATAACCAAAGCCATTTTCACCGACTTTTTCACGCAATATCTCGCCTTCCCAGCCACGCTGAATAATAATCGGTGTTGGGTCGTTAGCATGCTCTACAAAAACAATAGCGCACCAAAATCGAGCAGTACGCTCACCCTCAGGAATGACGTGCATTTGATCTAGTAGCTTTTGGGTATTGGCTTCATCATCGCCATGATTACCCGCATAACGCGCCGAATAAATACCTGGCTCACCATCCAAGGCATCAACCACAATACCCGAATCATCAGCCAAAGCAGGCAGGCCTGATTGCTCAGATGCATTGCGGGCTTTAATCAATGCATTTTCTACAAAAGTTAACCCAGTCTCAGGTACCTCTTCTACATTCATTTCTGCCATTGAAATAACTTGATAAATACCATCTAACATGGCATTGAATTCTTTAATTTTGCCGTTGTTGTTGCTTGCAAGAATGATTTTTTTCATAGTATAATCGGTTGGATATTTAGAATTTATGGAGTAGATTATGACTCAAGATGAAATGAAGCATGCGGTTGCGCAAGAGGCGCTTAAATACGTTGTAAAAGACACTATTATAGGCGTAGGCACTGGCTCTACAGCAAATTTTTTCATCGATGCATTAGCAACTATGAAAGATGACATTAAAGGTGCAGTGGCCAGTTCCGTTGCAACTGCTGAGCGTTTAGAAGGTCATGGCATTAAAGTATTTGATCTTAACGAAGTTGAGGCAATTTCGGTTTATGTTGATGGCGCAGATGAATCTGACGATGGCCTTAACCTAATTAAAGGTGGTGGCGGTGCACTCACACGTGAAAAAATTGTCGCTGCTGTGGCTGATAAATTTGTTTGTATTGCTGATGAATCAAAACTGGTTCCAATAATGGGTGATTTCCCATTACCAGTTGAAGTGATCCCGATGGCAGCCAACTATGTGAAACATCAAATCACTCGCAGAATTGGCGGCACACCCTTTATTCGTGAAAATTTTATCACTGATAATGGCAACTTGATTCTTGATGTTGAAGGTTTAAAAATTACCGATCCTAAGGCTATGGAAACAGAGCTTGATAGTATTGTTGGCGTAGTTACCAATGGCTTGTTTGCCAATCGAGCTGCTAATGTACTGTTACTGGGTACACCTACTGGTGTGACAGTGGTTGGTGCTTAATCAGGCAAATCTTTATATAAATCTAATGTTTGTTGTAGGTTGTCAATCCTCACTCCAAGTACATCATATAAATCTTGAGAATGCGTAACGGATTTTGCACGCTCATAATGCCCAATCGCCTTTTCCAATTTCCCTTGTATAATTAACGCTTTTGCGCTCTCAATATGCGAGCGATCAAATGCCCCTTGTTTGACAAATAGAGAGGACAATAATTGGTGTGATTGATAACTACCATTATTAACCCGCAAAAAAGGTTTTAAAGTCGCGATGC
>FPHV01000058.1_pt1 | contig 14990 bp, 15 predicted proteins | sample 1057351 | NCBI WGS metagenome assembly FPHV01 (sample SAMEA4473329, study PRJEB15554) | hydrothermal vent metagenome | biome: marine basaltic hydrothermal vent biome; feature: marine hydrothermal vent; material: water | place: Pacific Ocean | collected 2011-06-14/2011-07-23 | depth 1685 m | reverse complement strand
GTTTACCCGTTCTATGTTTACAACAAAAGACCTTGTAAAGCAGCATGAATTGTTAAATGAAGTGGCAGACTTGGTCGATAGTGGAAAAGTAGTAACCACAGTAACACGTCAGCTGAGCCCAATCAATTTAGAAAATATTGTCAAAGCACACACAATGATTGAAAAGCGTGACATGATTGGTAAGTTAGTAATTACTCAAATTACTCACTAAATAAGGCATCAACAAATTCATTAGCATTAAACGGCTTAAGATCATCAATGCCTTCGCCGACACCAATATAACGAATGGGTAAATTTAACTCATCAGAGATGGCAAACAACACACCACCCTTAGCAGTACCATCAAGCTTGGTGATACTGATACCACTAAGCTTGATAGCTTTGTTAAATTCGATTGCTTGATTAACTGCATTTTGCCCAGAGCCACCATCAATTACCAGCATGGTTTCATGCGGTGCATTTTCATTGTGCTTTTTCAAAACACGCTTGATTTTCTCTAATTCTTGCATCAGATTGCCTTGCGTGTGCAATCTTCCAGCAGTATCAGCAATCAAAATATCAATATTTTTAGCTTTGGCTGACTCATAAGCATCATAAATTACCGAGGCTGCATCAGCACCTGTGGCTTGGGCAACAACCGGTATTTTGTTGCGCTCACCCCAAACCTTGAGTTGCTCGACCGCTGCTGCACGAAAGGTATCGCCTGCTGCAAGCATCACAGATTTTCCTTGATTTTGGAATGACTTGGCCAACTTACCAATGGTGGTGGTTTTTCCTGCACCGTTAATACCTACTACTAAAATCACAAACGTTTCTTTAATGTCAGTATCTAGTTGATTGTCTTCAATCAGTAGTTTGGATAATTCATCTTTTAAAAATTGATACAAATTGTTTGAGTCTTTCAGTATTTTTCGTGAGGCATTTTTGCGTACACTTTCTAGCACCTTGTCGGTGGTATTAATGCCAATATCAGCAGTAATGAGCAAAGTTTCTAACTCATCGAGTAGGCCATCATTAATTTCTTTTTTGCCTAATAACAACGCAGACAAGCCAGACCCAAGTTTTTGTCTTGATTTGACTAAGCGCTCTTTCAGTGAAACAGACTTTTCTTTTGTTTGAGATTTATCTTTTTTTAAAAAATTAAACAAGGCTTGTGGCTATAATGATTGAAATATGAAAGCGTTAATTTTACTATTCTTTGGTTTGTTTCATTCTTTATTTGCATTGGCAAGTAATCATTTAGCTAATCAAGGCATTACCCAAGCTACATTAGACAATGGGTTAAAGATTGTGGTCAAGGTGGATCAACGCGCACCGGTGTTTATCTCTCAGCTTTGGTATAAAGTTGGCGCTAGTGATGAATCACGTCCTACAACAGGTGTTTCCCACATGTTAGAACACATGATGTTTAAAGGTACTCGTACTTACAAATCAGGTGAATTTTCACAAATTATTGCCAGGAATGGTGGCGATGAAAATGCCTTTACCTCAAAAGACTTTACCGCTTATTATCAAAAAATGCACAAATCTAAGCTTGAGTTAGCTATCAAGATGGAAGCAGATCGTATGCGCAATCTAACTTTTTCTAATCGTGAACTCACTAAAGAACGACAAGTGGTGATTGAAGAGCGACGCATGCGTGTAGAAGACAAGCCTAATTCAAAAGTTTATGAAAACCTACGTTTGATCTCGTTTGACAAAAAAGGCGCGTATCACTCACCGGTGATTGGTTTTCAACAAGACATAGAAACCTATAGCTTAAATGACCTTAGAGTTTGGTATGAGAAATATTACGCCCCTAATAACGCCACACTGGTTGTTGTGGGTGATGTGAATCCTGTCGAGGTTGTTGCTTTGGCCAAACAATATTTTGGCGATTATGCCTTTAATCCAAACATCAAGCCGTCAGATCGAACAGCGACCACACTGAAGGGGAATTCTAAAGTATTAAAACTTAAAGCCGAGTTGCCGTTTTACGTGTTGTCGTTCCCTGCACCAAGTTTAAAAACTGCCAAAGATAAAAGCACCCCTTACAAGCTCGAAATGCTGGCGTATGTTCTGGATAATGGCTTATCTAAGTCGCTCATTAGAAATCAACAAATCGCCTCAAGTATCGGCGTAGGCTATCGTTTGTATGATAAGTATGACACTTTATTTACGCTTAGCTTTATTCCGGCTAATGGTGTGAGTAATGACACGGTGCTCAAAGCCATTAAAACCCAAGTGGATGAGTTAATCAATAACCCTGATTTTATTCAAGGAGAGTTGTCTCGTACTAAGGCACAGCTCGAGGCTGATTTTATCTTTGAGCAAGATCAAATATCCACCCAATCGTACTATTTAGGTATGCTTTCAACGGTGGGTTTAGGTATTGATAAAATGTTTACTTATGTGGACAACATGAACAGCATTAGTGCAACTGAAGTTTCAGCAATTGCCAAACATTATCTTAATTTTGATGATGCCAATTCGGTTGAGCTAATCCCACAGGGGGTGAAATGAGAATTTTAGTTTTATTGCTATTATTTGCAAGTTCTGCTCAAGCCAAGCTTGATATTCAACACTGGACAACCCCTGAAGGTGCTAAAGTATTTTTTGCACAAACCAAAGGTTTACCGATACTCGATATTGCACTTAATTTTGATGCCGCTGCCTCTAGAGATGGTGATCAATTTGGTTTGGCATCGCTTACCAGTGCGCTACTCGGTACAGCGACTAAATATCACAATGAAGAGCAAATCATCAATGCATTTGAAGCAGTCGGTGCACAGTTCTCGACCAGTTCACTTAAAGATATGTCGATTGTGTCATTGCGTACATTAACGCGACAATCGATTTTAAAGAAATCTCTTAATACTTTTACCGAGGTAATTACCCAGCCAAGTTTTAAACAAAAATATCTCACGCGTGAAAAACGCCAAACTTTACGATCCATTGAGGCTGGCAAACAATCACCTGCCAATATTGCATCGCTTGCTTTTGATAAAGCAGTATTTGTCGACCATCCTTATGCACATCCTAAAATTGGCACACAAAAAAGCATTAACCAAATTTCATTGCAAGATCTAGAGCAGTATTATCAACAGTTTTATGTGGCTAAAAATCTCACCATTGCTTTGGTGGGTGATATTAGTAAAGTCAAGGCCAAGCAAATTGCACGACAGATCTCTCATGGACTAAATGTTGGACAAAAAGCCAAAGCCAATTCAATCGTGCTACCACTCGAGCAACCACAAACCATTCATATCGAATTCCCATCAAAACAAACGCACTTACTCATCGGTCAAGCCGGTATTAATCGCTCGCATCCTGATTATTATCCTTTGTACTTAGGTAATCATATTTTTGGCGGTAGCGGACTTACTTCAATCCTCAGCGATGAAATTCGTGAGAAAAAAGGCTTGGCTTATTCGGCTTATAGTTATTTCACCAAAATGCAATCGAATGGTTTTTTTATGATGCGCATGCAAACCAAAAATGATCAAGCTAATGAAGCCAAAAATATTGCCATTGAGACGCTCAAAAATTTTAGAAATAATGCGATTGATGCCCAAAAACTGCAAGATGGCAAGGACAATATCATCGGTGGCTTCGCTCTAGAGACCGCAAGCAACGCCAATATCCTCACTTATCTATCCATTATTGGCTTTTACGACCTGCCACTGGATTATTTAAGTAGTTTTACCGACAAAATCAAAGATATTAGTGCCGAAGACATCCAAAAATCCTATGAAAGACTGATTGATATGGACAAACTTATTGTTTTGAGTGTTGGTGCAAAAAAGTAGTAAAAATAAGCCATTTCTGTTATTTTCTAAATTTTAGTTAGACCTCAAGACAAGGGTGTATTTCTGTAAATATTTAGACACTATAATAAGCCATAATAAATTATTAAATTACTATGGAGTTGTATTATGTTTGCCCCGATTGAAGTGCCCTTTGGATGTAAGATGTTGTTTAATGTTGTTGATCTTAAAGATGAATACACCATTGAAGATGTTGAGTTGTTACTTGGTGAGATGTGTAATATTGTTAAGAATAATTATGGCGATGATAATGGTGGCTTTATTGGTGGCCAAGTTTTTAAAAATGATGGCTTTATTTCAGCAGAGGGATCGGTTCAAGATCCGAACAAAGCAGATAACAAGCGTGTAGATCAAAATACAGGTGATTTAGTTATTGTGACTTATTGGCAGTCATTTGAGCAGCATGAAGCTTCTCATGCCGATCAATTGTTTAATGATAAATTTTCTCAATTAGCGAAATATTGCGATAACACTTATGAAGTGGGATACAGTATGTTGTGGCAGGGTACACCAGAGCATTAGTAAATATGTATATCAAAAAAAACATTTAATATAAGATATGGAACAACTTTTTTCTTACGGCACTTTGCAAAATGTAGAAGTGCAATTAGAGACATTTGGTCGAGAATTAACAGGCTCCAAAGATCATCTGTTAGGTTATCAGCTTGAAATGGTTGAAATTAAAGATCATAGCGTGGTTGAGCTCAGTGGTGAAACACATCATCCAATAGCTGTTGTTAATTGTGATAGTTCTGATGAAATATCAGGCATGGTATTTGAGATTACTGCACAAGAATTGGCTCAATCAGACAAATATGAAGTTGATGATTATCAACGAGTGATGGGGAAATTTAAATCCGGCGTACAGGCCTGGGTGTATGTAAGTGCTAGCGATAATGCCAGCACTTAAACGACTTAATTAGCCTTGGATATTTTTACCAATATTAATTAGGAAAGAAGCGAATGGACCCATGTTATTCATGGCTTCTCCCATTGGACCTTCAAAAGATAAACCGCCGAATGTCATGTGATACATTGGGCCAGACTCGCCAGTACCCATTGATGCCCAATCTTCCATTGTGGCTGTCATTTGGTAGTCGACATCTGCGTTTAGCTTAGCGGTTTTGGCACTATCAAAAGCTGCTGTTGCTTTGCCATTGTTATCAATGTGTAATTCTGCCGCTTTGTTTGAGCCTTTTACAATTACTTGTAGTACTTTGTAGCCTTTGCCGCCATCGTTGCCAGCCCAGCCTGATTTGACCAGTTCAGCAGGGGTGTTTGACGCGTTGAATGCGTCAGCAATATTTTGTGCATTGCCTGCAAAGGCGTTGATTGAAAATAACGCAAAAAGCGTGATGAGTAGTTTTTTCATAATATCTCCGTTTGTTTAAATTCTTCTCAAGTTTTTTGACTTTTGTCAGAGGATATTTTAAAGCAAGACCTTTTCAATTGCCACAGAATTAATAAAGTCTTTCTGCCAGTTTGCACCCAAGGTTTGTTCAGCTATAACTTCAACTGGATAAATCGGCTCAATACCCGTGGACGCTTGATAGCGTGATAAGCCTTGTCGACAAGCAGGGCAGGTTGTTAGCATTTTGATGCCTTTTTTGGCTTTTGGTGTGCCAATCAGTGTAGTGATACCCTTTTGAATTTCTTTTTCTTTTCTAAATTTAACCTGTTTGGCGATGTCAGCACGGCCCACTGCAAAGGTGCCCGCTTCACCACAACAACGATCGTTGTTAGTTACATCAGAGCCCATAATTTTAGAAATCACATCGGCTGAATCTCCACTCTTAATCGGGTCATGACACGGTGCATGGTAGAGGTATTTTTCATCGGTACTATCAAGTTTTACATCGTTAGCCAGTAAGTATTCGTGAATATCAGTAAGTTGAGCGTCTTTAAAAATATCACCGAGCTCATAGGTCATCAACTGATCAATACAGGTACCACAGGAGGTTAACACATGCTTGATATCTAAGTAATTGAGTGTATTGGCCATACGATGGAACAACACGCGGTTATCGGTAGAAATTTCTTTGCTCTTAGCTTCATTACCGGCACTCTTTTGTGGGTAACCACAGCATAAATAACTTGGTGGCAGTACGACTTTAACCCCTTGATGATAGAGTAGGGCAATGGTGGCCAAGCCAATTTGTGAGTACAGACGCTCAGAGCCACAGCCTGGGAAGTAAAACACACTCGGTGAATCAGCGTTAGATTTATCAGGATGTGCCAAGATCGGAATGGTGCCTGCATCATTAATATTAAGCAAACTACGTAATGGTGCCATACCGGTATCAGTTGGTAATGGTTTGTCTAAAATGGTGATCAATTCAGTGAGTGCATTTGGACTGCCAACGGTTTTATTAGGCTGCTTTTTTAAGAAAGGCTTGCTAAGCCTTGAAGCGATGTGCTGAGCTTTGTAGCTAAAGTCAATCAACAATTTTTTAGTAAGGTTGATTTGCCAGGGCTTGGTCATATTTAAATAAGCAATAGAAACTCTAGCAGCAATATTGGTATGCCTTTGTTTTTGCTTAACTAAAATATTTTTCATTTTGATTGATACATCACCAAAATCGATATTGACTGGGCAAGGCGCTTCACAACGATGACAAATCGTACAATGATCAGCGATGTCATTAAATTCATCAAAATGATTAATCGAAACGCCTCGACGCGTTTGTTCTTCGTAGAGGAAAGCTTCAGAGATTAGATTGGTGCCAATAATTTTGTCACGAGGTGAATAAAGTAAATTAGCCTCTGGCACGTGAGTGGTACACACATCTTTACATTTGCCACAACGCAGGCAAGATTTCACCATGTCGTTAATCTCACCAATTTCACTGCTTTCTAAAATTAGCGCTTCTTGTTCAACCAAACGTAGTGAAGGGGTAAAGGCGTTATCTAGCCCGCTACCAGGCATGAGTTTGCCTTTATTAAAGTGACCATTTGGATCAATTTTGTTTTTGTATTCAATAAATTCTTGTTTAAATTCATCAGAAAGATATTGATATTTGGTTAAGCCAATCCCATGTTCACCAGAAATTACACCACCAAGATCTGATGCTAAGGTCATGATTTCATCCACCACGGCTTCAGCTTGGTGCAGCATTTGCGTATTATGTGAATGCACTGGAATGTTGGTATGCACATTGCCATCACCCGCATGCATATGAGTGGCGACAAAAAGACGACTTTCACGATGCTCAGTATGGATTGCTTGGACTTCTTTACGAATTTCAGTAAAGACGTCACCCATAAGTAAATCGTTCAAAGGTTGTGCAAATTCATTAATATAGGAGATAACCCGTTCACCCGTTTGAATGGCTTTAAATTCAGCTGTTTGTGCTAGGCTTGCTAATGCACCTTTCCACTCAGTATTAACTTCATCGAGTAAAGTTAAAGCGTGGTCAATTTTGTCTTTAACTAAGCTAGAATTCGGGTTAAAGTTTTGAAAATAAGCTTTAACTGCATCTAAGGTGGCTAATTTATTTTCGATTGAAAGTCGAATATTGATGTGCTCAATACCATGGCTATACTCGCCCAGTTTATCTAGTGGAATAACCACATCTTCGTTGATTTTAAAGGCATTGGTATGGGCAGCAATCGCGGCAGTGTTGGCGCGGTCCTTCCAAAAAATTTGTCGTTTTTCAGGTAATTTAGCCACAAAGCACTCGCCTTCTCGATCGTGTGTTAGGGCGATGATTTGATCAATTTGATCATCCAAAGAAGATTGATTATTCGAGCTAATATCAATCAGTAGTACCATTTTAGGCAGTTCTGATCGATTGGCTTTGGTGGTGTAATTAACTGCTTTTACATAACGAGCATCAAGGTGTTCCATACCCACTAAATCAACATCTTGATTACTATCAACATTATCTTTAATTGCAACAATAGCAGAAACGGCATTGTCCAAATCGTGGCCAAAGAACTCTAAACATAAAGTATTAATGTGTTCGAGTGGTTGGTGAAGGATAAATTCAGCTGAGGTGATAAAGCCATCACAACCTTCTTTTTGAATACCGGGCAGGCCATCTAAAAATTTATTGGTTACATCTTTACCCAAGCCACTCTTGCGCATGTTCGTGGCATTAATGGTGAGTGTTTCCGTTTTTAGCAGAGTCTTTCCATCAGTTTTTAAATGATGGATTTTAAAGCTGACTTCATCTAATAGTTGAATTTTGTCTTGATTGTGATCTAGGCGCTTGACTTGTAGCCAATTACCGTCGGGCATCACCATTTTCCAAGAGAGTAAGTTATCAATGGTTGTACCCCAGCGCAGGGCTTTTTTACCACCGGCATTCATAGCCACATTACCACCAATCGTACAGGCATCTTGCGAGGTAGGATCTACTGCAAACACTAAATTGTTGGCTGCTGCTGCTTCGCTCACACGCTTAGTAATCACACCCGCACCCACATTGATTGAATGTAATCCATCTTGATTATGAATGGGCTCAATAAAGCTGAGTTTTTCGGTATTGATAACGGCTGTTTGTGCATCTAAGGGAATCGCACCACCGGTATAGCCCGTACCACCACCACGAGGAATGATGGTTAAACCCAGTTCAATACAGGTTTTGACAATATCGGCAATTTCAATTTCAGTATCTGGGGTGATCACCACGGCTGGATACTCAACACGCCAATCCGTTGCATCTGTTGCATGTGATGATCGAGATAGCGCATCAAAGCGAATGTTGTTGTTATGAGTAACCTTAAGTAAAGCTTTTTTGATGCGTTGTTTGTTGTTTTTGAATTCGCTTAAGCAGTGTTTGAAACCATCAACTGCTTGGTCAGCGCTGTGTACTAACTCAAGCACTTTTTCATTACTATCAGCGCGTGATCTAATTTGATTTAAACGTGAATAAAGCGCCTCAGTAAGCGCTTTCCAACGGCGTTTATTTTTGATTAAGTCTTCTTGTAAATAAGGATTGCGGTTTACTGCCCACATATCACCCAGCACTTCAAACAGCATTCTAGCGCTTCGACCGGTATTACGATTTTGTCTAAGTTGATTGAGTAATTCCCACGATTCTTCACCTAAAAAACGACAGACGACTTCCTTGTCTGAGAACGAAGTATAGTTGTAGGGAATTTCGCGGTATTTCTTCAAGTGCCTAAAGAGGGTGATTAGTTTCGCTTTATTTTACTATAATGGTTAGCAACTATATTTATTGTTAGGAATTGTATGTTGTGGATAAAGGCTTTTCATATTATTAGTGTTATCACTTGGTTTGCAGCGTTGTTTTACTTGCCACGCTTGTTCGTTTATCACGCTATGAGTGATGATAAAGTCAGTGTTGAACGTTTTAAGGTGATGGAACGCAAGCTTTACCGTGGCATTATGACGCCAAGTTTTGTGATTGCAACTATCTTAGGTGTGTGGATGCTGCAAGATTATGCATGGCAAGCCTATGCTGGGCAGTACTGGCTACACGCTAAGTTAGTATTGGTAGGTATCTTGATTGCTTATCATTTTTATTGCGGGCATTTGTTGAGTGTTTTTAAGGCAGATCAAAACACGCGTTCGCATGTGTTTTATCGTTGGTTTAATGAGTTTCCAGTATTGATACTGGTGGCTATTATTGTTTTGGTGGTGGTTAGACCTTTTTAACTACTTGCCTGTTAGTTTTAGGTAGTTATCAGCCAAAGCTTCGTAGATTGGCTGTGCAAAAATTTGTTTTGATATCCAATTGGCGATAAAGGCAATCATGAGTCCTGGGATCAGTAAGTGTAGTGTGGTCGTCATTTCTAGGATGACAAATACTGATGTTAATGGCGCCCTAATTACCGCACTAAGGTAAGCGATCATTGCCATGATGATAATCACTTGAGCGTCAATCTGCGTATAAAAACTAGCAACCTCTGAGCCAATGCCCGCACCGATTGAAATGCTTGGCATAAATAATCCGCCTGGAATTGTTGAGGCAAGTGAAGTAAGCGTAGCAAAGTACTTCATGGCAACAAAGTCTAAGCCCAAGCCGGCACCACCCAGCATTAACAGCACCTCCTCTTTGCCAGATCCTGCAATTTGACCGGTAGATAGGTAATTAAAGCTGGCGACAATAAATCCAAGAACCACAGCGATGGTGATGACTTTAAGTTTGCTATGGGTAATAAATTTGTTGATGAGGAATAAGGTAGATTTTGAAAATAATCCACCCAGTACGCCCGCTAAAATAGCCAAAGGTAATAACTGCCAAACTAACGTTAGCTCGAGTGAATAAGCAGAAAGGTTGGTTAGATAATTTGCATCACCACGATACATAATGGCGAATAGATAAACAATGCCACTCATGATGGCAATCAGTATTAACGCTTGTTTTTTTAGTTTTCGGCCAATCTCTTCATAAGCAAATAAAAACCCTGCAATCGGTGCATTAAAGGCGACAATCAGCCCGGCACTACCACCAATTGCAATTAAAGCATGAATTAAAAACTTACGATTAAGTTTGATGAATCGATTAAAGCCATAAAAAATAGAACCACCAATATGAATGCTTGGGCCTTCAATGCCAATCGGCGCACCACCCAGCATTCCTAAAAAAATAAAGCCAATTTTTCCTAAGGCGATTCGGAACGAGAGTAACTGCTCACGAATACTTTTATTGCGTGAATCAGTCGCAGCAATGAGTTGTGGAATACCACTGCCTTGTACGTAATGGCAATAATATTTTGCAACATAAACAATGCCTACAAAAACAATCGGTGTAATAATAAAGCTTAAATAAGGATTGGCGCCGATTAGGTTTTTAAAACTATGCTGTGCATAATCACTTACCTCCAAGAAGAAAGTAATAACAATCACAGAGGCGATGCCGGCTAGTAAGAGTGATACGTAGGTTTTAATCTCATTGGGAAATTGATGAGAGAAGTATCGACGCATTTATGACTCAGTGTTGAATAATCCTGTTGAAAGATATCGATCACCCCGATCGCAAACAATGGTAACAATAACGGCATTGTCGACTTGTTTGGATAGTGCAATCGCTGCTGATACTGCACCTCCTGAAGATGCGCCAGCAAAGATACCTTCTTGGGTGGCCAAATCACGTGTGGTTTGCTCAGCAAAGATTTGCGAGACATCCATTATATTGTCGACTTTAGAAGCATCAAAAATCTTAGGTAGGTAGGCTTTCGGCCAGCGACGAATACCAGCAATTTTTGCACCATCTTCGGGTTGAACACCGATGATTTGAATGGCAGAATTTTTTTGTTTTAAATAGCTAGAAACACCCATAATCGTACCTGTGGTACCCATAGCTGAGACAAAATGCGTAATTTCACCATTAGTATCTTGCCAAATTTCTTCAGCCGTGGTGTTTATATGGGAATTTGGATTATCCTCATTGGAAAATTGATCAAGCAGCTTGCCTTTGTCGTCCTTTTCCATTTGTTCGGCCAAGTCACGTGCACCTTCCATACCTTGTTCTTCGGTAACTAAGATTAGCTCTGCACCATAGGCTGTCATAGCGTCACGTCTTTCTTGTGAAAGATTATCAGGCATGATTAAAATCATTTGATAACCCTGGATTGCCGCTACCATTGCCAGTGCAATACCTGTGTTGCCGCTGGTGGCCTCAATTAGTGTATCTCCAGGACTGATTTCACCGCGTAATTCAGCCTGAGTAATCATGTTAAAGGCAGCACGATCTTTGACTGAGCCGGCAGGGTTGTTACCCTCAAGTTTGAGTAGGATAATGTTCGAAGGATTAGGGTTTAACCGCTGTAGTCGTACTAGTGGCGTGTTGCCAATCGTTTGATCAATGGTTGGATAATTATTTTTATTCATAGTTTTTTATTTTTATTCAAACCTGAATAAAAATATTATCCAGATTACATGTTGTCTAGTATGGCGTCTCGCACCTCATCCATGACTGGATTGATATTAATCATTGCATCTTTACATTGTGCGATAGCAGTATCAGGGTCTTTAAGACCATGACCGGTTAGTGTACAAACAATCTTAGAGCCCTCAGGAATCTTGCCACTTTTTATATCACGCATTGCACCGGCAAGCGATGTTGCTGATGCCGGTTCACAGAAGATACCTTCTTTTTCAGTGAGTAATTTTTGTGCCGCTAGAATTTCTTCATCGGTCAATGCATCAAACCAGCCGTTTGATTCTTTTTCAACGGTGTGTGCTAAATCCCAACTTTGTGGATGGCCAATACGAATCGCCGTGGCAATTGTTTCTGGTTCGTCCACCATCTCACCTTTAACAAAGGGTGCTGCACCTGCTGCTTGGTAACCTACCATTTTTGGTGTGTTGGCAGCTTTTCCATCTTCATGGTATTCTTTGTAGCCCATCCAATGTGCTGAGATGTTGCCTGCATTACCAACCGGTAAGCAATGATAATCTGGTGCATCACCAAGCTCTTCAATAATTTCAAAGGCGGCGGTTTTTTGACCTTGTAAGCGATAAGGATTGATTGAGTTGACAATCGATACAGGCGCGTGATCAGCCACTTCTTTGACTAAGCGCATACCATCATCAAAGTTACCTTTGATCTGGATAATAACAGCACCATGAATCATGGCTTGTGCCAATTTTCCTAGGGCAATTTTTCCCTCTGGAATCAGTACAAAAGCTTTAATGCCAGCGCGTGCAGCATAAGCTGCCGCCGAAGCAGAAGTGTTACCCGTTGAGGCACAAATGATGGCTTTAGAGCCTGACTCCACGGCTTTAGTAACTGCCATGGTCATGCCACGATCTTTAAATGAACCCGTTGGATTTAGGCCTTCGTATTTAATATAAATATCCACATCTTTGCCTAAGGTTGCAGGAATATTCTCTAAACGTATGAGTGGTGTATTACCCTCACCCAGACTGATTAAGCGAGTTGAATCATCAACAGGAAGTCTGTCTCTATAGTTTTCAATTAGGCCAGTATATCTCATAGTATTTTATTAATCCTTAATATTAATCCAGTGTTTCCACATGAATGATTTTAACAGTTTCTTGGATGAAATCATTTTTTTGAATCTCATCAACAGCCGCATTGATTTCACCTGTTTTGACTTGGTTGGTGATAATTGCAATGTGAGCGTTATTTTGTGCATCAATTTGTTTTTGAATGACTGCTTCAACACTGATGTTGTGTTTGGCAAAAATCGTGGTGATATCAGCCAATACGCCAGGTTTGTCAGTAGCTAATAAGCGTAAGTAAAAAATACTTTCAATCTCATCTACTGCTTGGTGTGGCATTGCTTCAAAAGACTGCCAGCCAAGAATGTCATCACTCACTGTACCTTTAATAATATCAACCAAATCAGCAATCACCGCGCTGGCCGTAGCTTCATCACCCGCACCTGCGCCATAGTAAAGGGTCGGACCAACAGCATTGCCTTTAACCAAAACTGCATTCATCACACCGTCTACATTAGCCAGTAAACGTGTTTTTGGAATTAAGGTTGGATGTACGCGCATCTGCATTTTTCCATCAATTTGCTTGGCAATACCTAGGTGTTTGATTGAGTATCCCAACTCAGTAGCAAAAGTGACATCTTCGCCTTCGATTTTACTAATACCTTCGGTTGATACTTTGTCAAACTGTAATTCACAACCAAAGGCAATAGAAGCTAGGATTGCTAATTTGTGTGCTGCATCAATACCTTCCACGTCAAAAGTTGGATCCGCTTCAGCATAACCGAGTGCTTGCGCTTCTTTTAATACGTCAGCAAAGTCTCTGCCTTTATCACGCATTTCTGTCAGGATAAAGTTACCGGTGCCGTTAATAATGCCAGCCAGCATTTCAATTTTATTAGCGCTTAAACCTTGCTCTAATGATTTTAAGATTGGGATGCCGCCAGCCACAGCTGCTTCAAACAATAAATGCACGTTGTTGTCTTTTGCAAGTGCGAGCAATTCATTGCCGTGAGTGGCAATCAACGCTTTATTGGCGGTAATCACATGCTTACCATTTTTAATCGCAGTTTCAACCAACTCTTTGGCTAAGCCTGTGCCACCCATCAGTTCTAACACAATATCAATATTGGTATTATTAACAATCTCAACAGGGTCTTGAGTAAGCTCAAGATCATCAGTTGGGCAAATTCTGTTTTGATTAATATCCCTAACGGCAGCATGTGTGACTTGAATACTTGCACCACTGCGACGAGTAATTTCACTTTGATTTTTGTTAAGAACGTTTACAACGCCACCACCAACGGTGCCTAAGCCTAAAATTCCGATATTCACGAGTATTAAATCCTGTCTATGAATGAATAAAGCCTTAAATTATACCAATAGGGGCTTGATATAAGGTAGCTTATGAGTGTTTATTAGACTAGTGTAATTGCCACACATTTTAGTGGACGAGAGTACTGTGATGGGATTTTGTGCTGGTTATCAAATAGCACAGGTGCTAGTGCTTTGAGCATGTCTTCATAAACGGGTTTTTTAAAATCAATCACTTCTTCGATGGGATGCCAATAATCCACCCACGCCCAATCATCAAATTCGATATCAGAATGGGTGTCAAGTTTTATGTTGCTTTCATCACAGGTGAGTTTTAACAAGAACCAGACTTGTTTTTGGCCGATGCAAATGGGTTTTTGTTTGCGTCGAATGTGATAATCAGGCAGATCGTAGCGGAGCCATTTTGGTGTTTTAGCAATCACTTCGACATGCTCTGTAGATAGACCCACTTCTTCATTAAGCTCACGAAATAAAGCCTGAAGCTCTGTTTCGTTCTTGTCAATACCACCTTGAGGTAGTTGCCAAGAATCTTGTTGATATCGTTTGGCTAAGAGAATCTGTTGTTTGTCATTGACAATGACAATGCCAACATTAGCTCTGTAGCCTTCAGAATCTATCATTTAATTAAACTTCTGTCCATCTAGTCGTCGCCAGAGAATGCGCCTAGAATATGTAAAAGACTCGTGAACATGTTGTGTAATGCTAAGTACAAGCCAACTGTTGCAACGATGTAGTTAGTTTCGCCGCCATTAATAATAGATGACATTTGGCTCAACATGTAAGCACCCATAATCAATACAATTGCGAATGACATAAACAAACTAAATCCTGTTGACTCAATAAAGAAGAAGTTAATAATTGACAGAACAATAATGCCAATCATGGCGAAAAAGATCATGCCATTCAAAAAACTAAAATCTTTTTTGGTATTTTGCGCATAAAAACTAATGGCAAAAAACGAAACGCCAGTACCA
>FPHV01000147.1_pt1 | contig 20425 bp, 31 predicted proteins | sample 1057351 | NCBI WGS metagenome assembly FPHV01 (sample SAMEA4473329, study PRJEB15554) | hydrothermal vent metagenome | biome: marine basaltic hydrothermal vent biome; feature: marine hydrothermal vent; material: water | place: Pacific Ocean | collected 2011-06-14/2011-07-23 | depth 1685 m | reverse complement strand
TGAGCCTTTACCCAATATCAATTGGAAGTCAGTTGATTTACCGCCATCGAATACTTTGCCATTCATAATTCCTTCAAAGTCAATCGTTACTTGATCGCCTTCTTTAGATTTACGCTTTACAGATTTATATTCAGTTGATTGAGTGATTAAACCTTCTAAGGTTTTTTCTTCATCGGCTTTGGTAATTTTTACTTTGGTTTGCTCGATTTTTAACTTAGAAAAATCAGCCACTTTAATCTTAGGATAAACTTCAAATTCAACCGTGTAAGAAAATTCCTCTTTGTCTTTTGAGTCTATTTTAGTAATGGTTGGTCGTGCTGCTGGCGTTACTTTTACCTCTGCCAATGCATCCACTAAAGTTTCGTTAACAATGTCATTCACTGCATCTGAAGTTGCGTTGTCGCCAAACTGCTTTCGCAAAATAGACAAAGGCACCTTACCCTTTCTAAAACCATCAATGGCGACTTGTGAGGCCATTTTTTGCAAAACTGCATCTGATTTCTGTTTAAAGATATCTGCAGGTAATTTAACCGTTAATGATCTTTTAAGGCCGTCTAATGTTTCTAGTGAAGTTTTCATTTATTATAAATCCGATATTGTGCTTAAAAAAGAATGAATTATACCCGATGGGGTCGTATTTTCATGTGCAATAAAAAAGGCAGTCAGGACCGCCTTTTTTAATTTTCAAAGATTAAAAATCATTAAAAAATTAAGTTTTAGTGTAGACCAGCAATGTATTCAGAAACCGCATCAATTTCTGTATTGGTTAAACTCTTGGTAAAGTTAATCATCATGCCTTCATAGTCGTTAGCTCTGCTTGGCTTATTCGAACCCGTTTGCGCATTGATTGAGTCTTGACGAAACAACTTAAGCTGCTTAGCTACATAAGCAGCATGCTGTGAACCTAATGCCGGAAAACCTGCAGCCGGAATGCCTTTTCCTTGTGGGCCATGACAAGCAATACAAGCCGTTGTGCCTGAGGATTTCTTACCACCACGATAGATTTTTTCACCTAGGGCAATATTGGCAGCTTTCTTCGCAACACCTGGTGTTACTGTCTGTGATGCATAATACGCAGCAATGTTTTGCATGTCAGTATCGGTTAATGGCGCTACCATTCCAGCCATCGTAGCATCTGTACGATCGTGAGTTTTAAATTCTCTTAACTGTTTCAATAAATAAGCTTGGCTTTGACCTGCTAATTTAGGAAAACTTGGTATCACTGAGTTTCCGTTGACACCATGGCAACCAATACAAGTCGCCGATTTGGTTTGACCAAGTGCTGCATCGCCTGCCGCTAAAGTGTGTGTTGAGGCTAAAGCCAGTACTGCAGTAAAAATTAATGCTAATTTATTCACGGGTTTCCTTTTTGCAAAAAAATAAGCCGATATTATACTCAATATCGGCTTATCATAATATAGGATTTAAACTTAAATCCTAAAAATTACAGATTCGGTTTATAAAAACCGTCAGTAATTTATTTTCCAGATAGGAAATCTGCAATTGCTTGCTCATGGCCTGCAGCCATTGGCGCCATTGCATTCATTGTTGGGTCTACACGTTTGCCAGACTGAAAGTCTTTTAACTGGTCAAAAATCCAGCCAGCATCTTTACCCGCTAGTGAAGGGTACGATGGCACCATTGAGTTACCACCAGCACCATGACAACCTGAACAACCTAAATTGTTATACATTGCTTCGCCAGACGCTTGAACTGAAAACGAACCTACTGATAATGCAGCCGCTGCTGCTACTAATAAAACTTTTTTCATTACTCTCTCCTTATTTTAAAAAAATGACGCTTAGTCTCGCCATGAACCTTTATATAATGATGTCTACTCCCACCACGAATTTTTTATTATACACCGTTTTCCATAATGCGCAATTCCTACCCTCAAGCCAAGTTTTTACTCTCATGCCCATCGCTCAAAGGTTGTCCGGACGACCAAGGCTTTGAGGTAATTTTTGCCGGACGCTCTAACGCTGGAAAATCAAGCGCTATCAATACACTCACTTTGCAAAATAAATTAGCCAAAGTATCACGTACACCTGGCAGAACACAACATTTGGTATTTTTTGAATTAGATGAAAACCGTCGTTTGGTTGATTTGCCCGGTTACGGTTATGCTAAAGTACCTGAACGCATTAAACGGCAATGGCACATTGACATGAGTGAATATTTTGAAAAACGTCGTTGCTTGGCGGGCGCAGTTTTGGTAATGGACGTACGTCGCCCACTCACAAAATTCGACCAAATGATGCTGGACTGGTGTGTCAGCATTAATCTGCCCACGCAAATTTTACTAACCAAATCAGACAAACTCAAAAAAGGGGCGGCAAGCAATGCACTACTCAAAGTCAGGCGTGCTATCGAATCGCATCCTTATGTAGAGGTGCAGCTTTTTTCCAGTTTAAAAAAACAAGGTCTAGAGACAATTTGGGGCCGACTCAACACCTTCTTCGGCTATGTGGATTAATGCCAATCTAGCATCTCTAACCGCTCAAGACAGTGTTGTTCTGGCTAACAATCGACAAGTCTTAGCTTTTAAAAAAACTTGGAACCTGCAACGAGGCACCTCAGCACTCCCTCAGACTTTTGCTTGGAAACAATACCTACAGCACACTTGGAAAGCCATTAATCCCAACTCATCCAAGCGCCTTATTTCAGCCATCGAATCTAGAACACTCATCAATCAATCCATGACGCGCTTAGGTCAAATAGTTGATACTCGCCTACTAGACGAAGTGGTAAAAAATATGGATTATTGCCATGCGCATTTAATCAACCCCACGCAATTACTTGATTCACATCATCAAAATAGTGAGTTATTTAGCGCTTGGATGTTGGATTATCAGCAAACCAAATTGACGCTTAATGTGCTTGATGTCAATGACCTATCCACACTCATCTTAAATCGTGATCGTGAAATTAGCCAACCCTATCTTTATGGGTTTAAAACACTTACACCTGAGCAATCAGGTTTGTTTGCCAATATTGGCCATCAAGTCCTAAGCGCAAATCAGCCAAACACACACAGTAGCAACCAAACCTTTAACACAACCTCTGATGAAATTTTTCATGTTGCCACTTGGGCTAAGGATTTACACAGCAAACACCCAGAAAAACACATTGCCATTGTCAGTCCACAACTCAACAGTGAACACCATCAGATAAAATCAATTTTTGATCAAGTCTTCGACGATGTACTGGTTGGCACGGGACAAAAAGCCTACAACATTTCTCTAGGTTTGCCGCTGACTGATTACCCATTCATTCGGCACTTACTTTCAGTGTTACAGCTCTCTCAACAACTGCAAAGCAACCGCATTAGTACCGAGACCTTTAACGCCGTTATCACCTCGCCCTATATTGCTCACGCCCAAGTTGAGCAATCAAGCCGAGCATTATTGGTGAATCAAGTTTTATCTTGGTCACAAACACACTTCAAATTAAACCAACTTAGTCCGCATCTAATTAACACACCTTTATTGGATGCACTTATTAATAACATTAGCTCTAAAGCCGTAAGTGGCCGGCAAAAACACGATCAATGGTTGTTAAGCTTTAACACGTATTTGCTAGCTTGGGGCTTTGCAACAGACAGAACCCTCTCTAGTGTCGAATACCAATTATTTAACAAATACCAGCAAACCAGCTTGGGGCTAAATCAATTAGCCCAAATCAACGATAAAGTTAGTGCATCACAAGCCGTTGTCGATTTACAAACTTGGTTATCCCAAGTGATTTTCCAAGCACAATCTGCCAAAACTCCGATTCAAATACTCGGCAGTTTGGAAGCAGAAGGCCTGTATTTTGACGAGGCGTGGGTGCTCGGCATGACCGATGATTTCTTGCCAGCAGCGCTTAATGCGCCGCGTTTTATTCCTAATGACATTGCCGCACAACATCAAATTCCTCACAGTAATTTTGAACTGATTGCCAAAGATGCCAAAGATACGCTGAACAACTTAATCAATTTATCTGATCAAGTGAACTTCTCTTATGCCAAAACTCACTTTGAAAGCGAGCAACACGGATCACCGCTACTGCCTTTTAATAACGAAATCGAAACACCCAAACAGCCACATCAGCCCGCCCTATTAGAAACCATTAACGATACTCAAGCCGCGCCACTAGTTGACAAGCAGGTGAGTGGCGGTGTGGGCATTCTAAAAGACCAAATGGCTTGCGCCTTTAAGGGCTTTTCCCATCGCCTTAATATCAAAAAATTTGACGCACCACATCTCGGCCTTAACCGTGCAGAGCAAGGAGATGTGGTTCACAAAGTATTGGAATCTATCTATCGACAAGTACAATCTTCTACTGATTTGATCGCTTACAGTGAAGATAAATTAAATCAGCTCATCGATACCGCCATTCAAAATGAATTAAAGCGTTATGGACGCTCCGGCTTTACCCAAATTGAGCACGACCGACTACAACAATTGATTCATAAATTCATTGCCACCGAAAAACAACGTGATGCCTTTAGAGTGATTGCCACTGAGCAAACCATTGAAGCCAATGTTGCTGGTTTGCACTTTAACACGCGCCTTGATCGTGTTGATGAAATGGACAATGGCGACCGCATTATCTTTGATTACAAGACCGGCAACTTACCAAGCAACCCTTGGTGTGGAAATCCAATCAAAGAGCCGCAATTGCCCATTTACGCCACCACCAATCCAGCTGATGGCATTGCCTTTATCAAGCCAGCAGCAGATAAAATTAGTATCACCGGTTTGGCTAGAGACAAAGACTCTTTACCTAAAAAAACTTCTGGGCAAAAGTCTTGCACCGATTGGGACCAACAGCTCAAACTCTGGCAACAACAACTAGACCAAACCAGCTTAGATTATCAACAAGGTGATGCCGAAGTGCTACCGACTAAAGGCGCTTGTGAATATTGTGAATACGATTCACTTTGTCGAGTTGTAAAATAACGCAATAATTGACAACTTCTTATCCTGAATTGCCTTAGCAATATTGCTTTTATCAAGACTAGCAATATCTATCGAACCCAATTGATCACACAGTTGCTTTATCGGCTCAACCTCAATACCCAACAAAACAAATATTGAGAGTAATTGCTCAAAACGCTCTTTGCGCCTGAGTGCATCGGTTCGATTAAAAAATGCCAATACCCCTTCTGCATCTTGCTGCTCTAATTGATCGGCAATCACTCGCCACTGACTCGTTAGTGTTGCAAGTTGTGTGTATTCCTTAGGGCATTTAATATGCTGACATAGTTGCTCAATGGTATCGACGCGCTCATTATGCAACCAAACAGCAAATTTAATCACTGGATTATAGGTATTCAAACGATCTAAAAATTCAAACTCATTGTCATGGGTTGTGTGTGCACTATGACTCAACATCGGGAAAACCCTTGCATCAGCACCACAAGCTGATAACACCTTAAAAAACGCCGACGGTGTTTCATAAGACAGTGCTTTCTCAAGCTCTTTAAAGACGCGTTCAGGTGTCAATGCATCGACCTCGCCTGAGGTGACCATGTCTTTCATCAATCGATGGGTTGAATGTGCTACCTTAAAGCCAAACACTTTAAATCGTGCAGCAAATCGTGCTACACGTAATACACGCACTGGGTCTTCACTAAAGGCGTCAGATACGTGTTTTAACAAGCCGTTGTTTAAGTCTTCTCGGCCGTTAAAAGGGTCAAACAATTCCCCATCTTTCTCAGCAATTGCATTAATGGTTAAATCACGGCGTGATAAGTCCTGCTCAAGTGTGACTGATTTTGAAGTATCAAATTCAAAGCCTTTGTAGCCTTTACCAACTTTACGCTCTAACCTAGCCAGTGCATATTCTTCTTGTGTACCCGGATGCAAAAAAACCGGAAATTCTTTGCCCACTTGGCGATAGCCAAGATCCAGCATTTCGTCAGGCGATGAGCCGACTATCACCCAATCTTTCTCAGTGTTGTTGTCGCTAATGCCTAATAAGCGATCACGAACTGCACCGCCAACTAAATACTTTTTCATGGTTATGAAGAAGAATGGTTTAAATGCCCATATAATACACGAATGGATTTATCTAAATTAACGCCAGAACAGTTTAAAGTCACCCAACAGTGCGGTACGGAAGCACCGTTTACTGGCCAATATGTCAATCATCATGAGCAAGGTGATTACACTTGTATTTGCTGCGATCAAGTGCTATTTTCATCCGAAACTAAGTTTGACTCTGGGACTGGCTGGCCTAGTTTTTATGACATTGCCACGGCTGACAGTATCTCTTCAATCGAAGATAACGCACACGGTATGACCCGCGTAGAAATCAGATGTAAAAACTGTGATGCGCACCTTGGCCATGTATTTCCTGATGGCCCTGCACCCACAGGACAGCGTTATTGTATTAACTCTGCTTCATTAAAATTTCAAGCCAAATAACAATGCACATACACATTTTAGGCATTGCTGGTACATTCATGGGCTCACTGGCATTGATTGCCAGACAACTCGGCCACAAAGTTACTGGCCAAGATCAAGGCATATATCCGCCGATGAGCACGCAATTGGATGAGCAAAATATTGATTACACTCATGGCTATAACCTGGCTGACATGCCCAAAGCCGATGTCTTTATTATTGGCAATGCCCTATCGCGTGGCAATGAATGTGTGGAAGAAATTCTCACCAAGCAATACACTTATACTTCGGGTGCGCAATGGCTGAGTGAAAACGTCCTACGTCATAAATGGGTATTAGCCGTGTCAGGCACTCATGGCAAAACCACCGCAGCGAGCATGCTTGCTTGTATCTTAGAATACGCAGGCTACAATCCCAGCTTTTTGATTGGCGGTGTGGTTGAAGATTTTGGCGTGTCATCACGACTCACCGATTCAAACTTCTTTGTCATCGAAGCCGATGAATACGACACCGCTTTTTTTGATAAGCGCTCAAAGTTTGTACATTACCACCCAAAAACTTTAGTGATCAATAATCTTGAATTTGACCATGCTGACATCTTCGACTCTCTCAAAGATATCCAAAAACAATTCCACCACCTTGTTCGCACCATACCCAATGACGGTCTAATTATCCACCCACAAAACAACCAAGCCATCGCTGAAGTACTAAAGCAAGGCCTATGGTCTACTGAGCAGGCCTTGCCTGCTCAGCAACTAACCACTACCAAAACAGGCAGTCATTTTGATGTTGAAGGGCACACTGTTAATTGGAATTTACTCGGTGAACATAATATGCAAAATGGCTTGGGTGCTATTTATGCAGCGCACCATATTGGTGTTCCATTTGATGTAACTTGTGAGGCGTTAAATACATTCAAAGGCGTAAAGCGTCGTTTAGAAGTTAAACATGAGACTGGTCATATTACTTTGTATGATGATTTTGCCCATCATCCAACAGCGATTAAAACCACACTTCAAGGCTTACGCGCTAAAGTGGGTACTGAAAATATCATTGCTATTCTAGAACTCAGGTCTAACACTATGAAGTCCGGCCTTCACCAACACAGCTTAGTTGATGCGCTTACCGATGCCGACCAAGTATTGATTCTAAGACCTGAGAATACCGACTGGAATATTGACGAATTATTTGATACAGATTGTTTGTTTTGTTCAGTTGACGATATTGCTACTCAACTTAGCCAAATTAACCAAGGTCATTTTGTGGTCATGTCTAACGGTAGTTTTGATGATATTTTTAACAAACTAATACCCAATTTACACTCTGGAGAGCACAAGTGAAGCCAATTGCAATTGCCCTTACTGGTGCATCTGGCATGCCTTATGCCCTTACCCTGCTCAAAGAATTGGTTAAATCTCAAGAGAAAATCTATGTGATGATTTCACAAGCGGCTAATACCGTGATCGCCATGGAAACTGACCTTAACCTAGGTAGCGACACCAAAGCCATTGAAAAAAATCTCACTCAATATCTAGGGGCTAAAGATGGCCAAATTGAAGTGTTTTCTAAAAACCAATGGACCGCACCCGTTGCTTCAGGATCCAACCCACCACGCGCAATGGTCGTATGCCCTTGCACCATGAGCACGCTCTCAGCCATTGCCCATGGCTCAGCTGACAACCTTATGCACCGTGCTGCCGATGTGGTGATTAAAGAGCAAAAGAAACTCATCTTAGTGCCTAGAGAAACCCCGTATTCAGCCATTCATCTGGAGAATATGCTCAAGCTTTCAAGATTGGGCGTGGTGATCATGGATGCCAATCCGGCCTTCTATCAAAATCCAAAAACCATTGATGACTTGGTCAATTTTGTGGTGGCCAGGATACTCGATCATTTAGATGTGGATCACAATCTTGCGCCACCTTGGCAAGGTTAGTAATATGTAATAGGCCTTACCTATTACATTAAAAAGCAATAACGCTTAATCCTAAAAAAGCTAAGAATATTGCAAAGAATTTTTTGAGTTTTTTACCATCAACGTTGTGCGCTACTTTGGCACCTAAGGGTGCAAATAACACACTCATTGCCACAATGCTTATCAGTGCTTCAGTGTGAATAAAGCCCAAACCACCACTGGCGCTTTGTACATCCCAACCAACGACAATAAATCCTAATGCACCTGCAATGGCAATTGGCATACCCACCGCTGCCGAGGTGGCAATGGCATTTTTAATATCAACATTGTTATAAGTTAAAAATGGCGTGGTCATGGTGCCGCCGCCAATGCCCAAAATAGCTGAGATAAGCCCGATAATATAACCCGTTATACGCCACATCCATTTACTCAAATTATCTATATGGGCTGAACTACTGAGCCCAAAATACATAATCGCAGCCACGCTAAATTCAAATAGTGCAAAAAACAGTCGCATAAAGTCAAAACTCATTACCTTAGTCAATAAAGCACCACTAAAAGCACCCAGTAAAATAGTCGGTGTTAGTTTTTTAAAATTGTGCCAATGAATCGCGCCGTGCTGATGGTGCGCTAGAACACTAGATATTGACGTAAAAACCATCGCTGCAAGTGATGTGCCAACAGCTGTGTGCATGAGCACAGTCTGATCAGTGCTGCCGGCCAATAAATACAGTAAAGCCGGCACCATAATCAGCCCGCTACCCACGCCCAAAAGGCCAGCAACAAACCCAGAAAAAGCGCCCAGTAATAAAAACGGTACTATTTCAGCCAATCGCCAACCGTCTGTGCAAGTAATTCATTTTGATCATTAAAGAAGTGATCGCCTTTAATTTGTTTTTGACTATATCTAGTATTATGGCTAGAGGCAGCTTGTCTTTGTTTTACAGTCGTTAAAACTGGATCAATATCTTCAGTCCCATAAAGATCTAGAGTCGGAATAGTAATATCAGATAAATAAGGTATAGAGCCTCCATTCATACCAACTGCAACAAATTTTTTAAATGGGTACTTCAAGTGACTCGCAAGATAATGCGTTGCCATTGTTGTCCCCCTACTATGGGCAACTAATAGATCAGCTGATTTTCCCGTACTTTTAATATAATCAACGGCAGCTTGTATTCGTTTATCCGAATCCCCATTCAAGGCATCATATTCTTTTCCATCAACCCCATTAGCCAATACTGGTAATTGAATAGAAAGCGTGTGATAGCCTTGCTCAGTTAGTGACAATCTTAGAGGTTGAATAACACCAGTCCAGTCTGGGTGAACACCCAGCCCATGCATAACAATAGCGACCTTGCTAGAATCAGATTCAGACTCGGTTAAAATCGTCAAGAACTCTCGATCCCCATTTTTTAACCAAACCACATCGCCATCCATTAGGCCGTCTTCAACAAAACTCGCCCAACGTGCTTCTTTAGCGTAATCTGGCACCACTTGTGCAAATACAATATTACTCAGAAATATCAATGCTACTAGAATTTTTCTCATAATTTCCCCTTAAATCAAAAACTAATTATAAAACAAAAATTTAAGATATTTTAAGAATGCTATATTTTTATAAAAATACCAATAATCACTACTTTTAGAGTTAATTTAACTGAAAAATACCTAAAATTGGCATAAATAAGCATTTATTAAAAAAAAATATGAAAAATATAAGGGTTAACAACCTAAAATACTATTTTTAGATAAATTTAATGATTTTTAGAGGTGAATTAGCAAAATTTGCGAAATATTTGACTAAAAAACAGTCAAACAAGGAGATAAACTTAAGACAATTTAGATCTAATGAGTGCAGATACCGTACCCATATCAGCTTTACCACCTAACTGACCTTTTAACACACCCATGAGCTTACCCATGTCTTGCATAGAAGATGCGCCAGTATCGGCAATGGCTTTGTCCACAGCAGTGGCAATTTCAGCTTCTGACAGCTGTGCTGGCATGTAGTTGTTAATAATAACCAATTCAGCTTCTTCAATGTCAACCAAATCAGTACGGCCTGCATCTTTGAATTGCGAAATAGAATCTTTGCGTTGTTTCACCATCTTTTGGATAACCGCTAACACTTGCGTGTCATCGAGTTCAATTCGATCATCCACTTCTTTTTGTTTGATGGCGCCTAAAATCATGCGAACCGCTTTAAGCGCGTCTTTATCTTTTGCCTTCATCGCTGATTTCATATCGTTAATAACGCGTGCTTTTAGTTCTGACATAGTTTTAAATCAATAGTGTTAAATTAAAAAAATACCGATACAAGTATCGGCAATTTAAGAAAAAATTTGCTAACGCTATAAAGCGTTAAGATTTTTCTTAGTACATTCTTTTGCGATGAACGCGATTTTTAGCCATCTCTTTATGAGTACGCTTAACCGCTGCTGCCTTCATTCGCTTGTTAACCCATGTTTGCTTTTCGTAGAATTCTTTCTTACGAACATCGGTAATAACACCGGCTCTGTCGCATGAACGACGGAAACGTCTAAGGGCAATATCAAAGGGTTCGTTCTCTCTTACTTTAATTGAAGGCATGTTTTATTTTCCTTTATGAATCAGTGGTGTCTGCATTAGCAGCGCTGTCAAAATCAACCAATTGAATAATCGCCATTGGTGCTTTATCACCAGTGCGGAAACCGGCTTTAAGAATACGGGTGTAACCACCAGGACGTTCTTTGTAGAACGGACCTAGCTCAGTGAATAACTTTGCTACTGAAGCATCATCGCGTAATTTTGCAAATGCATTACGACGATTAGCAACAGAATCTGTTTTCGCTTTGGTAATTAAAGGCTCAACCACACGTCTAAGCTCTTTAGCTTTAGGCAAGGTTGTTCTGATTGTTTCATGTAGAAATAATGAGTTTGCCATGTTTTGAAACATTGCTTTACGATGAGAAGCGTTACGATTTAGTTGTCTACCTGACTTTCTATGTCTCATTATATTTCCTTATTCATTCATTAAGTCAACTGGTGGCCAATTTGCAATGGCTGTACCTAAATCTAGGCCTTTTTCAGTTAACACTTCTTTAATTTCGTTTAATGACTTACGACCTAAGTTAGGCGTTCTCAATAAATCTTGTTCAGACTTTTGGATTAAGTCACCAATATAGTAGATTTGCTCTGCTTTTAAACAGTTTGCACTACGTACCGTTAGCTCTAACTCATCAACTGCTGCTAATAACTGTGGATCAAAGTCCTCAGAAGTTGGCAATGCTGCCTCTTCTACAACTAACTCTAATTCAACAAACGATGACAGTTGGTCTTGTAGGATTGTCGCTGCACGTTTGATTGCTACTTCTGCATCAACTGAGCCATTAGTTTCAATAATCATGTTTAGCTTGTCTAGATTTACTTTTTGGTCAACACGGGCCGCTTCTACCGTAAAACTGACACGCTTAATCGGTGAGAAACTTGCGTCTAACTGCATACCACCAATGGTTGATGCTTCGTCATCACGCGCCACTGCTGTATCGTAACCAATACCAGTGCCAATTTTAAGTGTTAGTCGCATGTGGCCACCTGCATTCACAGTTGCGATGACTTTATCTGCATTGAACGCTGTAATGTCTGTGCCGTTTGCTTCGATATCAGCCACGGTGATTTCACACGGGCCTTTTTTATCAATAACCACTTCAGCAGTATCAGCTGTGTTTAATGCAACTGAAACTTCTTTTAGGTTAAGTAAGATATCTAATACATCTTCTTGAACACCATCAATGGTTGAAAACTCATGCATTACACCGTCAATGGCTACTTCAGTGACTGCAGAACCCACCATAGAAGATAATAGTGTTCTTCTAAGGGCGTTACCTAATGTATGACCGAAACCTCTTTCTAAAGGCTCAAGAATAAGTCTGTATTCGTTAGTACCCGTTTTTGATGAGTCAACTAACTTTGGCTTTAAAAAATCTCTTGCACTACCTTGCATAATAACTTCCTTATTTTGAATACAATTCAACAATCAAATGTTCTGCGATATCTGATGATAAATCATCACGAGCAGGAACATTTTTAAACACACCTTTAAGGGCTTTATTGTCTACATCAACCCAATCAACTTGGCCTGATTGCTCAGCGAGTTCAACAGCTAGCTGAATACGGCTTTGTTTTTTGGCTTTTTCTCTAATTGAGATTTCATCATTTGCACTCACTTGGTAAGAAGGAATGTTAACAATAGAGCCGTTTATAAGAATTGACTTGTGTGAAACCAGTTGTCTAGCTTCAGCACGTGTTGCACCAAAACCCATACGGTAAACCACGTTGTCTAAACGGCACTCAAGTAATGACAATAAGTTTTCACCTGTTGAACCTTTCTTTTGTGATGCTTTTTTGTAATAAAGACGGAATTGCTTTTCTAAGATGCCATAGATGCGTCTTACTTTTTGCTTTTCACGTAATTGTAAACCGTATTCAGTACCTTTTTGACGACGGGCATTGGCACCGTGTACACCAGGTAATTGAGTTAATTTACATTTAGAATCTAATGATCTAATGCCACTTTTTAGAAATAAGTCCGTGCCTTCGCGACGTGCTAATTTACAAGTTGGTCCAGTATATCTAGCCATAATTTATCCTTATACTCTGCGTTTCTTAGAAGGACGACAACCATTATGAGGGATTGGCGTTACATCTGTGATTGATTGAATTTTTAACCCTTGTGCATTAAGACCACGAATCGCAGAATCTCTACCAGGACCAGGACCTTTAACACGAACATCTAAGTTTTTCATGCCGAAAGCCATTGCTTTTTCACCACAATTTCCAGCCGCTACTTGAGCTGCAAATGGCGTTGATTTTCTCGAACCTCTAAAACCAGAACCGCCTGCTGTTGACCAACAAACTGCGTTGCCGTGACGATCGGTAATCATAACGATAGTATTATTGAATGTTGCATGAATATGCGCAATACCGTCAGTAATGACTTTTTTTGATTTTTTCTTTGCTGGTGCTTGAGCCATAATATTTACCTATGATTATTTAATTAAACGACGAGGACCCTTACGAGTTCTGGCATTTGTTTTAGTTCTTTGACCACGAAGTGGTAAACCTTTTCTGTGGCGAATACCACGGTAACAACCTAAATCTTTTAAACGCTTAATGTCCATTGCTATTTGACGACGAAGGTCACCTTCAATTTCAAATTTTGCAACTGCATCACGAATGAGCTCTAACTGATCTTCAGAGATGTCAGAAACCTTAGTTGCTGGGTCTATTTTAAGCTCTGCACAGATTGCTTTTGCTCGTGTGTCGCCGATACCAAAGATTGACTGTAAGCCAATGACAATATGTTTGTTTGTTGGAACGTTAATTCCTGCTATTCTAGCCATTTATATTTTCCTTATATCCTACTTTTTTAGTCTAAATTTGTATTATTTTTCTCTGGAAAAACAATACAAAAATTAAAACGCGAAAAACCGGCAATTATACGTTGCGAGTCTTTCAATGTCAATCTCAATTAACCTTGTCTTTGCTTATGACGAGGCTCTTTACAAATTACACGCACCACACCGTGACGCTTGATAATTTTGCAATTAATACAAATCTTTTTTACTGATGCTCTTACTTTCATAATTCCCTACCTTGTTTCTAGTTTAAACCAGCCTTTTTCATTAATGACTCGTACTGATTAGACATTAAATGTGACTGTGCTTGCGCGATAAAATCCATCACCACAACGACGATGATCAATAAACTGGTGCCGCCAAAGTAAAATGGCACGTTCCAATATAAAATTAAAAATTCTGGTAACAAACAAACGGCTGTAATATAAACCGCACCAGTAGCTGTCAAACGTGACATCACTGAGTCGATGTAATCTGCTGAGTGTTTTCCTGGGCGAATACCTGGAATAAAACCACCTGACTTACGTAAGTTATCTGCCGTGTCTTTTGAATCAAAGGTCAAGGCTGTGTAGAAGAAGGTAAAGAACACGATCGCTAAACCATAAAATAAAACATACAACGGTTGTCCTGGTGAAATGCTTGCGGTTAACTCAGCTAACCAACCCATACCTTCTGATTGTGAAAACCAGCCACCTAAGGTTGCCGGGAATAAAATAATGCTTGAAGCGAAAATCGGTGGAATAACACCCGCCATGTTAATCTTAAGTGGCAAGTATGAACTTTGACCGCCAACCATCTTACGACCTTGCTGACGCTTAGCATAATTTACGGTAATACGGCGCTGTCCACGTTCCATAAACACCACAAATGCAGTAACCAACAAAGTCATTGCCAAAAGGATCACGACAAAAATAGCGGCCAATTCTCCTGTTGATACGAGCGACATAGTTGAACCTAATGCCGATGGTAAACCTGAGACAATACCGGCAAAAATAATCATTGAAATACCATTGCCAATGCCTTTTTCAGTAATTTGCTCACCGAGCCACATTAAAAATAGTGTGCCTGTGGTTAAGGTAATAACAGTCACTAAACTAAAGGTAAAGCCGCCTTGTGTTACTAGCGCCACACCACCAGCTGATTGAGATTGTAGAGCAATTGAAATACCGTAAGACTGAAACACTGCCAACACTACCGTACCCAATCGGGTGTACTGTGTAATCTTACGCTTACCTGTTTCGCCTTCTTTTTTAAGCTGTTCGAGCTTTGGCACAACCGATGTCATCAACTGAATAATAATCGATGCCGAAATATAAGGCATGATGCCTAAGGTAAAGATAGATAAACGCTCTAATGCACCACCTGAGAACATATTAAACATATCCAAAATCGTGCCTTGATTGTCTTGCACAAGTGAAGCCAGTGCAAGCGGCGAGATGAATGGGATAGTAATATGCGTGCCTAATCTAAAAACGATTAACGCACCCAGTAAAAAAAGGATGCGTCTGGTTAAATCTTGTGAAAGGCCTAAGGGTGGTTGACTCATAAAATTACTCGCTCACTGAGCCCTTAGCTGCTTCAATAGCGGCGCGTGCGCCTTTGGTTGCTTTGATGCCTGTTAAGGTTACCGCTCTAGTGATCTCACCAGAAAGCATAACTTTAACGCGCTTAATATTTTTAGTCACTAAGTTGTGTAGCTTTAACACATCAACTGTAATCTCTTTTTCTTCTAATTTGTCAATTTCTGATAAAGTGACTTGTGAAGTAATGATAGATACACGTGACGAGAAACCTACTTTAGGTAAACGACGCTGTAGAGGCATTTGACCACCTTCAAAACCAACTTTACTAAAACCACCTGAACGAGATTTTTGACCTTTGTGACCACGGCCACAAGTTTTACCAAAACCACTGCCGATACCACGGCCAACACGTTTTCTAGATTGCTTCTCACCTTCTGCAGGTGCTAATGTATTTAATTGCATAGTACTCATAATTCTTAACCCTCTACCTTAAGTAGGTAAGATACTTTATTAATCATGCCTCTCACTTCTGGCGTATCTTGCAAAACGACTGTGTGATTGATTCTCTTTAAGCCCAAACCAGTGATCGTTGCACGATGCGTTGGAAGACGGCCATGAAAACTCTTAACTAACGTTACGCTAACGGTGTTTTTCTTAGCTGCTGCTTTTTTAACTGCTGGCTTTTTCGCTACAGCTTTTGTAGCTGCTGCTTTAGCAGGTGCCTTTTTAGCGGCGACCGCCTTTTTAGCTACTGGCTTCTTAGCGACTGCTTTTTTAGCTGCTGCCTTTTTTACTACTTTCTTTTCTTCAGCCATTATGCTTCCCCAGTAATTTGCTCAACAGTTTTGCCACGCTTAGCAGCAACTGACTGTGGAGATGTCATTGACGTTAAACCTTCAACAGTCGCACGAACAACACTAATAGGATTACGTGTACCATTGCATTTTGCCAAAATATTGTGAACACCAACCGCTTCTAAAACACTACGCATTGGGCCACCGGCAATAACGCCCGTACCTTCTGAAGCAGGCTGCATGTAAACATTGGCAGCACCAACACAAGAAGAGATCGGGTAATAAAGCGTACCGTCTTTTAAAGGTACCGTTTTCATTGCTTTAGTTGCTTTGTCCATGGCTTTTTGAATTGCAGCAGGCACTTCACGTGCTTTTCCCGTGCCATAACCTACTTTACCATTACCATCGCCAACAACAACCAGTGCTGAGAAGCCAAAAATACGGCCACCTTTCACTACTTTGACAACGCGACGAATGTTAACCAGTTTTTCAATTAACCCATTATCGTCTTTATTATTATTTTTCTTATATTCAGCCATTATTGTCGCCTATATTTATAATTTTTTTAAAAGTCTAATCCGCCGTCTCTTGCAGAATCTGCTAACGCCTTCACACGACCATGAAACTTAAAGCCAGAGCGATCAAAAGCGACTTTCGTTACTTTCGCCTTTTTTGCTGCTTTAGCAATTTCGGCACCAATCATAGATGCTGCTTCAACGTTACCACCATTTTTAACTTTAACTGTCAAAGTCGATGCTGATGCCAATGTTTTTGTACCACAACCACTAATGATTTGTGCATAAATATGTTGCGAAGTTTTGTATACACATAAACGCTCTACACTTCTTGCAGCATGCTTTGCTCTAAATTTAGTTGCTCTTCTTAGTCGAGCTTGTTTTTTAGACAATTTCATATCTTAATACCTTATATTATTTCTTCTTAGCTTCTTTACGAACAACATATTCGTCAGTGTAGCGTACACCTTTACCTTTGTAAGGCTCTGGCGGACGGTAAGCTCTAATTTCAGCAGCCGCTTGTCCTACTTTTTGTTTGTCCATACCCTTCACAATAATTTCTGTTTGTGAAGGTGTTTCAGCTGTAATACCTTCGGGTAAATTGTATTTAACCGGGTGTGAAAAACCTAGGGTTAAATCTAGCACTTTACCCATTGACTTTGCACGGTAACCAACGCCGATTAATGATAATTTCTTTTCCCAACCCTCTGAAACGCCTTGTACTAAGTTGGCAGTATTAGCTCTTGCTGTACCCGCTTGTGCCCACGCTTTCTTTTGATCACTCTTATCTACCTTAGCAATATCAAATGTTAGTACATTTTCTGTATTGGTAATGACTACCGACGGATGAACTTCCATCTGTAATTGGCCTAATTTACCTTTGACTGACATAGTTGTATCATTAATAGATACCTCAACGCCAGCTGGAATTTCGATTGGTGATTTTGCAATTCTAGACATCTTATAACTCCCTAATTAAGAAATGCTGCACAAAACTTCACCACCAACATTTTCAGCTGCTGCGTTTTGACCAGTCATTACACCCTTAGGTGTTGAAACAATCACAATACCTAGGCCATTCATAACACTTGGCATTTCAGTACTCTTTACATATACACGTAAACTTGGCTTAGAGATCCTTTGTAAAGAATCAATCACCGGTTTGTCGTCATAGTACTTTAACTTAATGGTTAAAGTTTTAGCAGCGGCTTCGCCGTCAACACTAAATGACTCAATGTAACCTTCTTGCTGCATCACACTTGCGATAGCAGACTTTAAATTTGATGCTGGGATATTAACTTCTTTCTTATCAACCATGTGCGCATTACGAATGCGGGTTAACATATCAGCAACTGGATCAGACATACTCATATTATTTTCCTCCTACCAACTTGCTTTAGATAAACCGGGCACTTCACCATTCATGGTGCGCTCTCTTAATTTTGTTCTCGCTAGACCAAACTTGCGATAGAAACCATGTGGACGACCTGTTAAACCACAACGACTACGTTGACGGGTAGGTGATGCATCACGTGGTAATGCCTGCAACTTAATGGTTGCTTGAAAACGCTCTTCATCAGAAGAGTGTACACTTTTAATCGTTTTCTTTAATTCAAGACGCTTAGTACGGTATTTTTCAACCAACTTTGTGCGCTTGATGTCTCTATTTATCATAGACTTTTTAGCCATTTTCCTGTCCTTTAAATGGGAAATTAAACATTGCTAATAGTTTCTTAGCGTCATCATTGTTAGTAGCAGAAGTGGTGATAGCAATATCCATACCACGTGTTCTAGTTACTTTTTCAAAATCAATTTCTGGGAATACGATTTGTTCTGTTAAGCCCATGTTGTAGTTGCCACGACCATCAAATGATTTTTCGTTTAAACCACGGAAATCACGAATACGAGGAATCGCAATACTCACCAAACGATCAAGAAATTCATACATCTTTTCCTTGCGTAGGGTTACCTTACAACCAATCGGGTTGCCTTCTCTTAATTTGAAACTTGCGACTGACTTACGCGCATTACAAGTCATTGGCTTTTGGCCAGAAATAAGACTCATTTCTTCTAATGCGCTTTGTAAGATCTTTTTGTCACCTAGTGCACTACCCAAACCCATGTTAATGGTGATCTTTTCGATCTTAGGTACTTGCATAGGATTTGTCATACCCAGCTCTTTTTGTAGCGCAGGTAAAATTTCTTTTTTATATTGTTCTTGTAATCTAGACACGGTTATTTTTCCTTAACTTGTTCAAACGATTGAATCGCCGTTTGATTTAAAAAATCTTTCTTTGTTGCCGTCTTTGTCAGTGCGAACACCAACTCTGTCTGCTTTCTCTGTTTTTGCGTTGTAGATTGCTACATTTGAAATCGCCATTGGCATTTCTGTATCAATTATGCCGCCGGTTACGCCGGCATTTGGATTTGCCTTTACATGCTTTTTAGCAATGTTCAAACCCTCAACTATGACTTTAATATTGGTGATTTTAGTGACTGTGCCCGTAGAGCCTTTGTCTTTGCCAGCAATAACGATCACTTCATCATTTAATTTAATTTTTTGCATTATAGAACCTCTGGTGCTAATGACACAATCTTCATAAATTGCTTGTTACGTAATTCACGAGTAACTGGGCCAAAAATACGCGTACCAACTGGCTCAAGTTTAGTGTTTAACAACACACATGCATTATTATCAAAACGGATGCGAGAACCGTCAGTACGACGAACACCGTGTGCTGTACGTACAACAACGGCATCATAAACGTCACCCTTTTTAACTTTACCGCGTGACGAAGCTTCTTTGATACTGACTTTAATCACATCACCAATAGCCGCATAACGACGCTTAGAGCCACCTAGTACTTTAATACACATTGCCTTGACACCACCGCTGTTGTCCGCAATATGAAGTTTTGTTTGCATTTGAATCATGTCTTATTCTCTTTTAATATGCTATAAATTAATCAATCGAAACTGATTTCTCAACGACTTCTAACAATGCCCAATGTTTAGTTTTAGAGAATGGCTTTGCTTCCACTACTCTGACTGTATCACCTAAACTACATTCGTTATTTTCATCGTGTGCATGAACCTTAGTACTACGTTTGATGTACTTCTTATATATTGGGTGTCTAACTTGACGCTCGATCTTTACAGCAATCGTCTTATCACGACCTGCACTTACAACCGTACCCATTAGTACGCGCTCTACTTTATTATCACTCATGCTTGTTTCTCTTTAATAATTGTTTTAACTTGTGCAATGGTTCTTTTGGTTTTTCCCAACTTAGTAGGATCGCCTAACTGTGCAGTTTTGTGCTGCATACGCAACTCAAAGTGCTCTTTCAAAAGTGTCATTAGCGTTTCGTTTAATTGAGAGATATCTTGCTCTCTTAATTCTTTAATATCCATTACATCACCGTCCGTTTAACTACTGTTGTTTTTACTGGTAATTTAGCTGCTGCCAATGCAAACGCTTCTCTTGCAATGGTCTCATCGACACCTTGCATTTCGAACAACATTTGACCTGGCTTAATTTGCGCTACCCAATATTCAACACTACCTTTACCTTTACCCATTCGAACTTCTAATGGTTTTTTAGTAATTGGCTTGTCTGGGAATACACGAATCCAAATCTTACCTTGACGTTTCACATGGCGTGTCATTGCACGACGTGCTGATTCGATTTGTCTAGCTGTCATACGACATCTACCAGTTGCTTGCAAACCGATATCACCAAAACTAACCTTATGGCCAGTGGCTAGGCCGCGATTACGGCCTTTCATCATTTTTCTAAATTTTGTACGTTTAGGTTGTAGCATTTTTAAGTCCTTTACTTCTTGCCTAGTTGAGTTGTTGCACCACGACGAGCAACCTCATCCAAT
>FPHV01000197.1_pt1 | contig 25644 bp, 29 predicted proteins | sample 1057351 | NCBI WGS metagenome assembly FPHV01 (sample SAMEA4473329, study PRJEB15554) | hydrothermal vent metagenome | biome: marine basaltic hydrothermal vent biome; feature: marine hydrothermal vent; material: water | place: Pacific Ocean | collected 2011-06-14/2011-07-23 | depth 1685 m | reverse complement strand
ACTCAAGGCGTTGAAGACGCAGCAGCGATACGTTGCCAAGCTTTGGTGCATAAAGTGCCTTTCACCACAACAGTTGCGGCAGCGTTTGCTATGTTAGATGGCTTGAGTACACATGAAGAAATCACCGTTAGAACGGTGCAATCTCTAAATAATTAAGATTATGGAAAGTATCCCAATGACTGTTGGTGGTGCAAAAGCACTAGAAGCAGAACTTTTAAGACTCAAAGATGTTGAGCGCCCTCGTATTGTTGAAGATATCGCCACGGCACGTGCGCATGGTGATCTTAAAGAAAATGCTGAATATCACGCCGCTAAAGAAGAGCAAAGCTTTTGTGAGGGTCGCATTAAAGAGATCGAATCTAAACTCTCACGCATGCAAGTGATTGATGTCGCACGACTTAATCAAGATGGTCGTTGTGTTTTTGGCACCACTATTACCTTAATGAATGTTGCAGATGACAGTGAAATCACTTATCAAATCGTCGGTGAAGACGAGGCCGATATTGCATTAGGTAAAATCTCATGTCATTCGCCAATCGCCAGTGCGCTGATGGGTAATGAAGAGGGTGAGGAAGTGACTGTTAAAGCGCCGGCTGGAGACATCATCTACGAAATCCTAGAAGTTCAATATTTGTAATTCTTTTTGCATTTTACGTTGTTAGAATCACTTTACTTTCAGTCGTGTACTAAATGTACACTCCTATCAAATAAAGATAATTCCGCCTTGTAAAATTCTAAAAATAATTACAAATACTTATAATCACAAAATTTCCGAAATTTTCTAAAAATAGTCGCTAAAGATAGATAAAACCGTCTAAAAGTCGATATTTAGTAATTAAAAGTTGTTAAAAGAATATAAATAACGTTAAAAAGTAATAAATTTAAGTAAATTTTCAGTCATTCTTAAAATTTCCTAATTTTTTAAGAAGTTTTTTTTGCAAGTATTTTTTCTTTCTACAAGGCGACAATAAAAAATATGATTGAGCATAGGTGTAACTATGTGATTGAATATTTTTTTGAAGTCAACAAAGTAGAAAGGAAAAAGACGACGTAAAAAAATTAGCCTCTTGGGTGGTGTTTGGCATGCTGAGATTTTAACTGTACGTTTTGGATGTGCGTATAAATCTGTGTGGTAGAAATGTCACTATGCCCCAGCATTAACTGCACACTACGTAAATCTGCCCCTTGTTGCACAAGGTGCGTGGCAAAAGCATGGCGTAGCGTGTGTGGGGATAGTGGCTTATCAATGCCGGCTTTGACGGCATAAGCTTTAATTATATAAAAGAAATTTTGTCTACTCATGCCTGAGCCACGATTACTTAAAAAGTAATGATCAGTTTGACCTGATTTAAGTAAGAAAGGGCGTGCCTTTTTCTCGTAAGTATTGAGGTAGTCTATTGCCACTTCACCCATCGGTAAAATGCGTTCTTTGTTGCCTTTGCCATGAATACGGATGTATTCTTCATTTAAATTAATGTTGTGATAATCTAAAGTGATCAGCTCTGAAACCCGTAATCCACAAGAATAAAGCAACTCTAGCATGGCTCGATCGCGTAGTCCAAAGATGGTGTTTTTATCTGGCGTATTTAACAGCCGATCTACCTCTTCGATATTGAGAAAAATGGGTAGTTTTTGCGTTTGCTTGGGGTGGTGTAGTTTGGCGGTTGGGTTGGTTTTGATTAATTGTTGAGTGATTAGATATTGGTAAAAAATACGCAAACAAGTAAGAATGCGCGACTGTGTGGCAGCACTGAGTTGTCTGTGCTTGAAGTAATCGTTAATGTGGTTGCTGTTAATATGAGAAAGATCATCATCTAGCCATTTTGAAAATAACTTAAGGTCTGATCGATAAGCGCTCAGTGTGTTTTGACTTGCGCCAGAGGACAGCCAATAATAATCTAAAAAATTTTCAATTAAAGTTGTGTTGTTCACGGTTTGAAATTATGGCATAAAAAATGCCGGTAAAGACCGGCATTTTTATTGGAAAAAACTAAAGCTTATCGCTTAGCCAATTTTTCTTTAATTCTTGCTTTTCTACCAGTTAACTCACGAAGGTAATATAGCTTCGCTTGACGAACTTTACCGCGACGCTTAACTTCTACTGAATCAATCATTTTTGAGTGTGTTTGGAAAACTCTTTCAACACCTTCACCATGAGAGATTTTTCTCACGGTAAATGCTGAGCCGATACCACGATTTTTCTTAGCGATAACAACGCCTTCGAATGCCTGTAGTCTTTCACGATCACCCTCACGTACTTTAACTTGTACAATAACGGTGTCACCTGATGAAAAATCAGGGATATCTGATCTTAGTTGTTCGTTCTCAATTTGATCAATTAAATTCATGAGAGTGCTTCCTTTATGTTAGTTCTGTAAAAAGGGGCAATTATACAGTCATTCTGATTGCTAAACAAGGCAAATCTATGGCATAATTATGTGCTTTAGTTTTAAGTGTTTGAGAGTGATGGGAAAAGTAACTGGCTTCAAAGAATTTGATAGAAAGACTGAGGATTATCGCCCAGTTGAGCTACGCATCAAAGATTATGGTGAAATTTTTACAGGCACACATAACATTGCACAATTGCAAGAGCAGGGTGCAAGATGTATGGATTGCGGCGTGCCATTTTGCCAATCAGAAAATGGCTGCCCAGTTGATAACCTAATCCCTGAATGGAATGACTTGGTTTATAACGACAAGTGGCAAGAGGCATTAATTCGCCTACACAAGACTAATAATTTTCCAGAATTTACCGGTCGAGTTTGTCCGGCACCTTGTGAAGGCTCTTGTGTGCTTGGTATTAACAATCCTGCTGTCACCATTAAAAATATCGAACAAACAATTATCGATCGTGGTTTTGAAGAAGGCTGGATTCAACCACACATGGTGGAGTACCGCACTGGTAAGAAAATCGCCATTATTGGCTCTGGCCCTGCAGGTTTAGCGGCAGCAGATGAACTTAATAAAATTGGCCATAGCGTCACTGTATTTGAGCGTGATGATCGTATTGGTGGATTACTGATGTATGGTATTCCCAATATGAAACTCGGTAAAGATGTGGTTGATCGTCGTGTTAATTTACTTAAAGATTCTGGTGTTGAATTTATCACCAATGTTAATGTTGGTCAAGATACTACGACTGCCGATTTACAAAAAGAATTCGATGCTTTGGTGTTTACGACCGGTGCCACTCAAGCACGTGATTTACCAGTAGCCAACCGTGATGCCAACGGTGTACACATGGCAATGGAATATTTATCTAAAAATACCAAAAGTTTGCTAGACACAGGCCATGCTGATGATTCTGATCTATCTGCCAAAGACAAGGATGTGATCGTTATTGGTGGCGGTGATACCGGTACAGACTGTATCGGTACAGCACTACGTCAGGGCGCTAAGTCAATTGTGAATTTTGAACTAATGGGTAAGCCGCCCGAAGACCGTGCAGATAATAATCCTTGGCCGCTATGGCCACTGATTTATCGTGTTGATTACGGCCATGCAGAGGCGGCGCAGGTATTTGGCAACGACCCAAGGCAATATCATCTAATGACCAAATCTTTCATTAAGAATGATGAAGGTAAAGTTACAGGTCTTAATACGGTGAATGTTGATTTTAAAGACGGCCAACTGATTGAAATTAAAGGCAGTGAAAAAACTTGGGATACGCAATTAGTGTTGTTATCTATGGGTTTTGTCTCACCAGAGCATTATTTGAGTGATGATGCTGATATTGAGCTTGATGCCCGTGGCAACTACCAAGCTGCTTATGGTGAATACAACACCTCTCAAAAGGGCGTATTTACTGCTGGAGATTGCCGTCGTGGCCAATCATTAGTAGTGTGGGCAATTCATGAAGGCCGTGGTGTTGCCGAGAAAGTCGATCAATATTTAACAAATCATTAGCTTATTAGACTTAGTTTTCTAATCTTGTACCCCTATTTATATCCCCTAAGGGGTAGTCAAAAATACCACTAATAAAGGGTGGTATTGCTTACATTCCAAGTATAATTTGTCCCGTTCACATCTTCTTTTTTTAAGATCAGAAGATTTATTAAATATACTGGAGAAATAAAATGGCAAAAGAGCTATACAACACCCCCAACCTCGATGAGTTGGAAAATGGTCCATGGCCTTCGTTTGTAACAGGCCTTAAAAGATTAGCACAAGATGATCACTCAGGTGCTAGCATGGTGCGCGACGTTTTAGCAACATTAGAGACATCATACGTAACTAAAAAAGGTTACTGGAAAGGTGGCACCGTTGGTGTTATCGGTTATGGTGGTGGTGTAATTCCACGTTTCAATGAGCTTAAAGATGAAAACGGCGACTATAAATTTAAAGATGCAGCTGAGTTCCATACATTAAGAATTCAACCGCCAGCAGGCATGCACTACACATCAGATCTTTTGAGAAACATGTGTGATACATTTGTTGATAACGGTGGTTCTGGTTTGATTGCATTTCACGGTCAGTCTGGCGACATTATGTTCCAAGGCGCAACTGAAGAAACAACACAAACTATTTTTAACGAGCTTAACGAGATTGGCTTTGATATGGGTGGTGCAGGTCCTGCAGTACGTACAGGTATGTCATGTGTTGGTGCAGCACGTTGTGAAATGTCAAACACAAACGAGCAAGCGGCTTTACGTACTTTAGTAAACGCATTCCTAGATGATATGCATCGTCCAGCGTTACCATACAAAATGAAATTTAAAGTTTCAGGTTGTGCTAACGACTGTATGAACTCAATTGAGCGTTCAGACTTTGCAACAATCGGTACTTGGAGAGATGATATTAAAATCAACCAAGACTTATGGAAAGCAATGGTTGCAGACAAAGGTATGGACTACGTTGTTGACAATATTACTTCTCGTTGCCCTACGCAATGTATGAAGGTTGAAAGTGACACTTCATTAACAATTGACAACAAAAACTGTGTTAAATGTATGCACTGTTTAAATGTAACTTCACCATTAACTCATAAGTACATCACAAAAGACATGCCTACTGAAGCTATCCTAGCAACAGGTGATGACAAAGGTGTAACGATCTGTATGGGCGGTAAGCGTACATTGAAGATCGGTGACTTATTTGGTACTGTTGTTGTTCCATTTATGAAGCTTGAGTCAGAAGATGATTACGAAGCAATCGAAGAATTAGCGGGTGAAGTTATCGACTTCTTTGCTGAGAATGCACTAGAGCACGAAAGAACTGGTGAAATGATTGAGCGTATCGGTATTGTGAACTTTATGGAAGGTATTGGCTTAGACGTTAATCCTAACATGGTTGATTCACCACGTTACATGTCATATGTACGTATGGACAAGTGGGACGAAGAAGCGGTTAAGTGGTTCGAAAACAAAGCCGAAGCAAACGCGTAACACACACTGTAATTTAAGTAACAATTTTTAGGGCGAAGCTTCCTTCGCCCAATACTATATATTAGGAGAAATACTATGGCTGAAGCACCAAGAATGCCTATCGAATCTGGCTGTCCAGACCCTATCCAATACATGCACCCAACAATGCGTCGTAACTACGGCCAATGGGCTTATCATGATCGTCCACGTCCAGGTGTATTACACCACACTTCAAAGCATAATGAAGAAATTTGGACTGTTCGTGCTGGTACACAGAGACAAATGGATGTCTACACAATTAAAAAATTATGTGACATTTCTGATGAATTTGGCGACGGTTTCATGCGTTTTACTATTCGTTCAAACATTGAATTTATGGTGGATGCAGAATCTAAAGTTGAACCATTAATTAAAGCATTACAAGACGCTGGTTTCCCAGTTGGCGGTACAGGTCCAACAGTGTCAATGATTTCACACACTCAAGGTTGGTTACATTGTGATATTCCAGGTACAGATGCATCCGGTGTTGTAAAAGCACTGATGGATGATATATACGAAGAATTCCAAAAAGAAGAAATGCCTAACCGTGTACATATGACGACTTCATGTTGTCAGATTAACTGTGGTGGTCACGGTGATATCGCGATTAACATTCAGCATACTAAGCCACCTAAGATCAACCATGATCTTGTTGCTAACGTATGTGAGCGTCCAACGGTTGTAGCACGTTGTCCAGTAGCGGCGATTCGTCCTGCAATGGTTAACGGCAAGCCAACATTAGAAGTTGATGAGAAGAAATGTATCTGTTGTGGTGCATGTTTCCCACCATGTCCTCCAATGCAAATTAACGATCCTGAGCATTCAAAGATCGCTATTTGGATTGGTGGTAAGCACTCTAATGCACGTTCTAAGCCTTCATTCCAGAAGCTTGTTGCAGCAGGCCTACCAAACAACCCGCCAAGATGGCCGGAAGTTGGTGCTGTTGTTAAGAAAATTTTAGAAGTTTACAAAGGTGACGCTCGCGACTGGGAAAGAGTTGGTGAGTGGGTTGACCGTATTGGCTGGCCAGCATTCTTTGAAAAGACTGGATTACCGTTTACTAAGTTCCACGTTTCTGACTGGAAAGGTACACGTCACCAGTTGAACTCATCTGCTTACATTCGTTTCTAAGGATTGGTTAAATGAAATTTTCTATTCAAGTTAATGAGGGCCCGTATCAGCACCAAGCGTCTGATTCGGCGTACCAATTTGCCAAAGCGGCGATAGCAGCAGGCCATGAAATTTTTCGTGTGTTTTTCTATCATGATGGTGTTAATAATGCATCACGCTTTACCATGCCGCCACAAGACGACCGTAACGTTGTAAACCAATGGGCTGAGTTAGGCATTAAAGACGCGGACGGTGAGCCTGAGCTTGTCGTTTGTATTGCAGCAGCACTTCGTCGCGGTATGCTTGACGAGTCTGAAGCAAAGAAAAATGGTATTGAAGGTAATAATATTCATCCAGCGTTCCGTATTTCAGGTTTAGGTCAGTTGATCGAAGCCGGTATTCAGTCGGATCGTTTAGTGGTATTTGGAGACTAAGATGGCAACAAAGAAATTTATGTATTTAAATCGTAAGGCTTCTTACGGTACAGCATATGCAATCGAGTCATTAGAAGTGGTATTAATTGCCGCTGCTTTTGAGCAAGATGTATCTTTAGCCTTTATCGATGACGGTGTTTACCAAATCGTTGAAGGTCAAAGTACCGATGGCATTGGCATGAAAAACTTTTCTAAGACGTTCCATGCTTTAGGCGATTACGATATTAACAAATTGTATGTTTCAGCTGAATCTTTAGAAGAAAGAGGCTTAACCGCTGACGATCTAATGCCTTTAGTGTATGAAGACGAAGATGATGATTGGGCAGAAAAACCAAGTGTCAAAATCGTTTCAAATGTTGAGCTTACTAAAATTATGTCTGATCAAGACGTATGTTTAAGTTTTTAAGGGAGGTTGACTATGTTACATACAGTAAATAAATCATCTTTCGAGCGCAATTCATTACAGTCTTGTTTAAATACAATTGATGACACGAGTGTTATCTTATTGATTGAAGACGGTGTGATTAGTGCTGCGAATAACGTCAACTCACCAATGCTTGCAGATCTTGCCACTCAAGGTAGAGTCTACGCATTGCAAGGTGACGTTGATGCGAGAGGAATTTCATCAAAAGTTGCAGACAATATCAAATTAGTTGATTATGCAGGTTTTGTTGATTTAGTTGTTGAACATGGAACTGCGGTTTCTTGGGTTTAACGTAATTTATATATAGGAGTAGAACGATGGCTGATATTTTAGGCGCAGAAGTAGATGAAGAAGGTTTCTTATTAAACCTTAAAGATTGGACAAAAGAAATTGCTGTTGAAATGGCAAAAAGTGATGATATTGATTTAGCAGACGAAAATGCTGATCTTTATCATGAACGTTGGGATGTTCTTAATCTTTTGCGTGATTATTTTGAAGAATACCAAATTGCACCTGCAGTACGCGTATTGACAAAAGCAGTTGGTAAAAAACTTGGTAAAGATAAAGGCAGCTCTAAGTATCTTTATACTTTATTCCCTTATGGTCCTGGTAAGCAAGGTTGTAAGTTCGCCGGCCTTCCAAAGCCTACAGGTTGTATCTAAACAATACAAGCTCTAAAAGCACCTGCATTGTCGGGTGCTTTTTTACATTACATTATATTACATTTATTTTGAGAGGAATATGTCTGCAATAAGCATTATTTTTACGGCTTTATTTTATTTATCTTTAGCTGTCTTCCTAATTGGAATGGCGAGAAAAATTTACCAATATACGGTTACTCCCGCCCCTCTTAAAATTCCGACTGCACCAACTCCATTAACACAAACAGGTGTGGTTATGCGCATGGCACGCGAAGTTGTCTTATTTGAAAGTTTATTCAAAGCTAACAAGTGGACCTGGCTATTTGGCTGGTTGTTCCACGTTGGTCTATTACTAGTCCTGATTCGCCATGCACGCTATTTTTGGCCAGGTGATTTACCTGAAATATTTTTATTGGTTCAACCCTTTAAATACGCAGCCTTTGCGATGGTGATTGGTCTGATTGGCTTGATGGGCCGTCGTATTTTCGTTGAACGTATTCGTTACATCTCAGCACCTTCGGATTACTTGATGTTGATTATGTTGTTAATTATTGGTATTAGTGGTGCGGTCATGACCTTTACCAGTAACCACACTGATGTAATCATGGTGAAAGAGTTTGCTTCAGGTTTAATTACCTTTAGTTGGGCAGATTTACCGACGGAAGTTCATTTCCTAGTCCATCTTTTCTTAGTATTCGTATTAATGGCAATTTTCCCAATTTCAAAATTATTACACGTGCCAGGTATATTCTTTAGCCCGACACGAAACCAGGTAGATGATGCACGTAAGAAACGTCATATCTCTCCTTGGGCGCTAAAGCAAGAGCAAGAGCACGTAGTAAAATTAGATGAAGCACTAGGCAAGGACGAATAACATGGCTGCTAAAGAATTTGATATCCCAGTTTTACCGACATATTTAGAAATTCCTGAAATTAAGGAAGGCGTTATGGAGGGTGATGGCCCGTTCAAGTCATCTGAACAATTTCAGAATCCACTCGGCTTCCCAGGCGAGAAAGTAGATAACTGGCAAGAAGTTGCGATTGAGAAAATGGGCGAACTTAAGTCTAAGTATCGTTCAGTGCAAGTCTTTTTAGATTCTTGTGTGAAGTGCGGCGCTTGTACTGATAAGTGTCATTACTTCTTAGGCTCATCTGATCCAAAAAACATGCCGGTTGCACGCCAAGATTTATTTAGAAGTGTGTATCGTCGTCATTTTACTTTTGCAGGTAAACATTTCCCTAAATTGGTTGGTGCTAAAGAACTTGACGATGAAATGCTAGATGATTGGTATAACTACTTCCATCAGTGTTCACAGTGTCGTCGTTGTTCGGTATTCTGCCCATACGGCATTGATACAGCAGAAATTTCAATGGCTGCTCGTGAAGTATTAGACGCGGTTGGTGTTGGACAAAAATATTGTAACCAGATTTTAGGCAAGGCGATTACCATTGGTAATAACCTTGGCTTACCTGAGCCAGCATTACGTGACACATTGCTCGACCTTGAAGAAGAGATTGAAGAAGAAACCGGTATTGCAGTTAAGTACCCACTCGATGTTAAGGGTGCAGAGATTTTACTCATTACCCCATCAGCAGACTTTTTTGCTGAGCCACATATTGACGGCCTAATCGGCTATGGTAAAGTTTTTCATGAAGACGGTGTTAGCTGGACCATGAGTTCATATGCCTCTGAAGGCGCAAACTTTGGTATGTTTATTGGTTCGTACGATATCATGCGCAAAGCAGCATTACGTATTCGTAAGGCAGCCTTGGATTTAGAAGTATCTCGTGTGATGGTCGGTGAGTGTGGCCATGCTTGGCGAGTAGCTTATAGTTTCTGGAACACATTAACCGGTGTTGGTGCAGGTGCGACTGATGAGTTTGGTTTAAAATTACAAAACCAACTAGATTCTCGTTACCCACAACCACAGCATATTATTGAATACACGCACGATTTAATTCAACGTGGTAAGTTGAAGTTTGACAAATCTGTAAACGATGATCGTAATGTGACTTTCCATGACTCTTGTAACGTTGCACGAGCCACGAATATGGGCGGCATTCCAAATGGTCAGTTTATCTTGCCACGTGAAGTTATCAAGGCGGTTTGTAACAACTATGTTGATATGGAACGCTCTACGATTAAAGAATCAACGTTTTGTTGTGGCGGCGGCGGCGGCTTGTTAACAGATGATTTAATGGAGATTCGTATTAAGGGCGCAATGCCAAGAATGCAAGCTTTAAAAGAAGTAGAAAAGACAGACGGTGTTAATACATTGGTTGCAATTTGTGCCATTTGTAAATCACAGTTTTCTAAAGTTTTACCAAAATTTGATTTTGATCCATACATGATTGTCAGTGCTCACCAATTGGTGAGTGAGGCAATTATTATGGAGAAACCACAAACAGACGATTCAGTAACGCAAGAAGCTGAAGAAGTAACAGAATAATAGTTAAGGAGAATTGATATGCAAAAGAATCCATACGGACAAAATTATAAAGGCGACAACCACACATTCAGAATGTTTAAAGATGAAGGTGATGAGATGGGCACAGTACCATGGAACCAAAAGATTTTCCAAAATGACACGACTTATAAGTGTCCAACTTACGTTGCACAAACACCACCTTGCCAGGGTTCATGCCCATCAGGCCACAATATTCGTGGTTGGTTAGATATTGTTCGTGGCATGGAAAAGCCACCCGGTGATATGTCATGGCAAGAGTACGCGTTTAAGCGTTCTACAGATGCAAACCCATTCCCATCAATCATGGGTCGTGTTTGTCCTGCACCTTGTGAAGATGGTTGTAACCGTAACGAAGTAGAAGATACCATTGGTATTAATGCGGTTGAGCAATTCATTGGTGATAACGCCAAGGAAGAAGGTTTTAAATTTAATGTAGACGCTAAACCTACTGGTAAAAAAGTAGCGATTATTGGTGGTGGTTGTGGCGGATTAACTGCTGCATTGCAATTGCGTAAGCAAGGCCACGCAGTTACTGTATTTGAAAAATACGAAAAATTAGGCGGCATGATGATGTACGGTATTCCTGATTATCGTGTACCACGTGACGTATTGCAGTATGAGATTGACCGTATTTTAGAAACGGGTGTTGAGACTAAAATGAACACCAAAGTAGGTGTTGATGTCACTATTGAAGAATTAGAAAAAGAATACGATGCGGTTTTATTTGCCTTAGGTGCAATGGCCGGTCGTTCATTACCAATTCCAGGTGGTGATGCAACAAACTGTGTATCAGGTGTTGCTTTCCTTGAAGCTTATAACCAAGGTCGTTTACAACATATTACTGGCAAAGTAATTTGTATTGGTGGTGGTGATACTTCTATTGACGTTGTATCCGTTGCTCGTCGTTTAGGTAATATTGATAACGTCCCTGATAAAGATCGCCCTGAGCATATCATCTTTAATGATACGGCGCATGACGTGGTTGATACTTCTAAGCGCCTAGGTGCCGATGTATTATTAACAACTCGCTCTACGATTGAGAACATGCCAGCAGCACAAGAAGAAATTGACGATGCAAATCGTGAAGGTGTTGAAATTGAAGGTCAATTAAGCCCAATAGAAGTAATTAAAGGTGAAGATGGTCGTGCGATAGCATTACGTTTTGTACGTTTAGAGGATGATGGCTCTACGGTAATTGAAGGCTCTGAGTTTGATGTTGAATGTGAATTAATCGTTCCTGCGATTGGTCAAGGCGTTGATAGTGAAGGTATTGATGGTTCGTTCTTTAACGAACACGGCTTTATTGATGCTGACAGAAACTACCAAGTGCCTAACAAGCCTGGCTTCTTTGTTTGTGGTGATGTGGTTCGTCCACACTTATTAACCACGGCTATTGGTCAAGCTGGTATTGTTGCAGAAAGTATTGGCGATTACCTTACTGGTAAAGATCAATCAGCACGTCCTAAGGTTGACGTACATTACTTCGACTTAATGGAAAAACTTAACGAGTGGGATCTTTCACCATCTGAAGAATATGACTCAACTGGTACGCCAGGTGAAGCCACAGATACAGCTGATTACGCAGTTCATAACTATGAAGACCGTTCATTTGCCTCTATCATTCCTCATACTGAGTTATTCTTAGGTCATTTTGATGAAGAGGCGCGTAATGCTCGTAATCATAAATTGGTTGATGTTGATAACGTATTAGGTAACTTTGATGAGCGCTTAATTGGTTACACCGAAGAAGAAGCACAAAAAGAAGCAGGTCGTTGTATGTCTTGTGGTTTGTGTTTTGAGTGTGATAACTGTGTGATGTACTGCCCTCAAGATGCGGTATTCAAGGTAAAGAAAGATCAAGCAACGCTCGGTCGTTATGTTGATACTGACTACGATAAGTGTGTTGGTTGTCATATTTGTGCTGATGTTTGTCCGACGGGTTATATCCAAATGGGCTTAGGTAGCGATTAATTAGATTTAATTTACGAGAGAAAATATATGTATCGTTTAGTAGCTATATTGATGGTTTTATTGGTGGGCAATGTTTTTGCCGATGAACATGCAGACTATTCTAGTTTGGGTGAAGAGGCCAGTAGTATTAAGGCGTCAGGTAAGATTTTTCATACCGATGGTCTTGGTGTTATTCGTAGAATGCACCCTGAGTTTTTGAATCACAAACGTGATAAAACACTCAGAGAAGGTGTCCGTACTGAAGAGAGTTCATTGAAAGGTTGTGTTAATTGTCATGCGACTAAAGACATAAAAACCAATCAATATCATCCGGTAAATGATCAAGATCAATTCTGCTCTACTTGCCACCAAAAGGTAAGTGTTAGTGTTGACTGCTTTAGTTGTCATCGTACAACGCCAGGCGCAAGTTACAAAGGGGTTAAATAATGAGCAAAACATTAAATCGTCGTGATTTTATTAAAACCAGTAGTGCGACTACTGTCGGTGTTGCTACGATTGCCAGTGGTATTACTTTAACCAGTTTTGCAGCTAACGCAAACGAAAATCCAGTTACCAAGGATAAACGTTGGGGAATGTTAGTTGATACTAACAAGTTAACTGAAGTCGAGATTGATGGCATGGTCAGCGCTTGTCAGCAAGAAAATGGCTGGGGTAATGAAGTACATTCAACCGGCGATCAAAAACCAACCTGGGTTAAGAAGTTAAAAGTACAAGATAAAGCTACCGGTAAAATCACCAGCTTACCACTAATGTGTCAGCACTGTGAAGAGCCACCATGTGTGGATGTTTGCCCAACCAATGCCTCAATGAAACGTGAAGATGGCATTGTTTTAGTGGATAAACACCTTTGTATTGGTTGTCGTTATTGCATGATGGCTTGCCCATACGATGCACGTTCATTTGTACATGAAGAATTAACCGACCAACGAGAGCATATGCCACGTGGTAAAGGTACAGTAGAGTCTTGTACTTTATGTGTGCATAAAGTTGATAACGGCGGAACACCCGCTTGTGTTGCTAGCGTTAATAGTGATGCGGTTATCTTTGGTGATTTATATGATCCAAAGAGTAATATCAACCAAACACTCAAAAAAGTTCAAAGTGCACAAATCAGAGCGGATTTAGATCTGAATACTGGTGTACGTTATAGCGGCATTTAACAGTAACAAAATTTAGGAATTTTATGAACATTCGTTACGAAGAAACTCAGGGAAGAAGTTTAGGTTTTTATGCATTGATTGCAGGCTTAGGTGTACTTATTTTAGCGGCATTGGGTGCTGTTTATTATATGGAACACCATGGTCATTATGTAACAGGCATGAGTAACCGTATTGTATGGGGCATGCCTCATGTGTTTGCCTTGTTCTTAATCGTTGCTGCTTCTGGCGCACTCAATGTTGCCTCAATTGCCTCTGTTTTTCAAAAGAAATTGTACAAACCATTGTCGCGTTTATCTGGCCTAGTGGCATTAGCACTATTGGCAGGTGGTTTAATGGTGTTGGTGCTTGACTTAGGTCGCCCTGATCGTTTGATTGTAGCAATGACAGAGTACAACTTTAAATCAATTTTCGCTTGGAACATTATTTTATATAACGGCTTCTTTGTAATTGTTGCTGTGTATTTATGGATGATGTTTGAGCGTCGTATGAATCGTTTCACTTCTAAAGCTGGTTTGGCGGCATTTTCATGGCGTTTAATCCTGACCACTGGTACAGGCTCTATTTTTGGCTTTTTGGTAGCTCGTCAAGCGTATGACGCTGTCATCATGGCGCCAATGTTTATTATTATGTCATTTGCTTTTGGTTTGGCTTTCTTTATCTTAATTTTGATGGCTAGTTATAAATGGACTGAGCGCCCACTAGGTGATGCAGTGGTTAATCGTTTGGGTAGTCTTCTAGGTGTATTTGTCGCAGCAGTCATGTATTTTGTTGCAGTCAAGCATTTGGGTAATTTATATTTAGCTGAGAATGCTGGTGTTGAAAACTTTATCCTGTTTGATGGTGGTATTTATACTCAGCTGTTTTGGTATGGGCAGATCATCTTAGGTGGTTTAATCCCAATGGCGCTCATTTATCATCCAGCACTTCGAGGCAACCGTTCGACATTAGGTTTGGCTTCAGTTCTTATATTGATTGGTGGCGTTATTCAGCTCTACATTATTATTGTTGGTGGTCAGGCTTACCCAATGGAAATGTTCCCAGGTAAAGAGATTTTAGAAGGTTATGGCGGTATTGCTGCTTATACACCATCATTGCCTGAAACAATGTTGGGTGTTGGTGGTATCGCAGTAGCATTGATTGCTGTGACTCTGTTAGTGAAGTTTTTACCTTTCTTGCCTGAGAGCTTGGCAAATGAAGTTGCTGACCCTCATCACAAATCTTAGATTCTTACTTAGAAAACTTTACAAAATCATTCGGTACAATCTAAGATTAAAGATCTTAGAAAGTTGTTTGATATAATAGAAGCATGGCTTCATCCATCTACCTTTCCGCTGCACACAAATCCTCAGGCAAAACGGTTGTCAGCTTAGGGCTGTGCGCAGCATTTAAAGCAAAATCATTAAACGTTCAATCCTTTAAAAAAGGTCCTGATTATATTGATCCAATATGGCTGTCTCAGGCCAGTGGCAATCCTTGTTACAATCTTGATTTTTACAACATGTCTGAGGATGAAATTACTCAGTTGTACGGTCAGTATGCGAGTAACAGCGATATCGCTATTATTGAGGGTAATAAGGGGCTATATGACGGCATGAACGTGACTGGCGGTGATGCGAATGCAGATCTTGCCAAGTTACTTAAGCTGCCAGTTATTTTAGTGGTCGATGCTACTGGAATCACACGCGGTGTTGCACCTCTGGTCAAAGGTTATCAAGTGTTTGATACCGATGTCCATATTGCAGGGGTTGTGCTTAACAAAATAGCTGGCGATCGTCATGAATCAAAACTGATTCAAGCAATCGAACATTACACTGATATACCGGTATTAGGCGCTATTCGACGCTCTAAAGAATTAATTATTGATGAGCGTCATTTAGGCTTAATGCCAGCCAATGAAACGCCTGAATCACAAAAATTTATTGATACAGCAGCTAAACACATTGCCGACCAAGTTGATTTAGATAGACTAATTGGCATTAATCAAAAAACAATTGAATCACCAGCACCCGTTATTAACAATACAACGTTATCAATCACAGTAGCAGTGGCTAAAGATAGTGCTTTTGGTTTTTATTATCAAGATGATCTTGATGCGTTCGATTCGTTAGGTGTCGATTTGGTGTATTTCGATACATTGACAGATGCTCAACTGCCTGAGGCAGATGCCTTGTTTATTGGTGGTGGTTTTCCGGAAATGCAATTAGAGGCTTTGTCAGCCAACCAATCTTTATTAACCGATATTAAAGCTAAAATTGAAGCGGGCTTGCCGACTTATGCTGAGTGTGGCGGCTTGATGTATTTGAGCCGACAAATTACCCATCAAGGCAAGTCGCATAAACTGGTTGGCGTAATTGCAGCGGATACGTTAATGACGCCCAAGCCGATTGGCCGAGGTTATGTACAACTTGCGCCAACGGGTAATCACCCCTGGAGTGGAGTCTCTAAACAGATTTCTGCACATGAATTTCATTACTCCAAGTTAGAAAATATTGATCCAAAAACCCATTATGCCTATGAGGTTTTACGCGGTGTAGGTGTGGATAATAAGCGCGATGGGATACTAATCCACAATTTACTAGCCACTTATTCGCATCTTAGAAATGTTGGCAGTAATCACTGGGTTGAACAATTTGTTAATTTTATTAAAGATATTAAAAAAACAACATGATTACAATTACTAAAAATGCGGCTGAAGAAATCGGCTTATCTACTCAAAATCCAGATGCTCAAGGCATGCTTATTCGTTTTGCAGTTGATCAAACCGATGAAGGTTTTAAATATTTAATGGGTTTCGATGAGCGCTCAGATAGCGATATTCATTTAGAGTCTAATGGTATTGAGTATGTAGTAGCTTACTCACAGAAAGAACTGTTAGAAGGAATGATGGTTGATTTCGATGAAATCGATACTGAAAGTGGCTATGGCTTTATCTTTATGAATCCTAACGATCCAAACTACGAGCCCCCTGAAGAGAGTGAAGCGCCAAGTAAGTCTTAATTTTCACTTTGTTCTTTAGCGCTTTAACGGTGTTGTTTCTAAGAGTGTGAATTAGGTATCCAAACAGGCTAATAGTTGTTTACCAACTTCACTGTGAGTATGAATAGACAGTTTTCTAGTGTTATCTTCGCCGGTAATATTGATACTCAAATCAGCAGGTGCGATAATACCTTTTCCTAGTTCTGCCCATTCGATCAGTTGAATGTGGCCAGGATCTGAATACTCACGAATGCCAATATATTCTAATTCTTCAGGGTCGCTTAAGCGATAGCAATCAAAATGGTGGATATTGATAATATCATTTTGATAGCTTTCTACCAAAGAATAAGTTGGACTTTTAACACGGTCAAAACCAAAACTTTGAATAAATCCTCGGGCAAGTGTGGTCTTTCCTGCGCCTAAATCACCTTCAAGATAAACTACGATAGCATGGTTGATATTTTGTGCGCATTGCGCTAGTTGTTGTGAGAATTGTTGAGTTGCTTTCTCATTGTCCAGAGTTAAATTCAAAACAACTGCCACAAGTAGAAACTAAACACACCCACTAAAACAACCCCTTCGAAGCGATTAATAATGTGTTTTTTACTAAATTTGTACGAAACTATGAACAGTAATACAGTCAGCAATAGCATGACTGGATAGTCTCTACTTAAGACGTCTTCTGGTACATTAGAGGGATGGATTAAGCCTGGAATAGCCAACACAGCAATGGTATTGAATAGGTTAGAGCCAATAATATTACCCACCACCATATCAAATTGTTTTTTGAGTACACTGCTAATTGAAACTGCTAATTCTGGCAGACTGGTACCAAGCGCCACCACGGTTAAACCAATCACTAAGTCGGAGACATTAAAAAACTTGGCAATCTCAACACCACCATACACGACTAATTTTGCACTGGATATGAGCACCACTAAACTAATAAGTAGCATTACCCAAGTTTTACTGGTTTGACTTTTGTCTGTGGCATGTTCAAGATCATCAAATTCGTGATGCTTTTTATTTTTTGATTCTTTTAGTGTGTAGGCTAGAAATAAAATTAGCATCGACAATAGAATAAGTCCGTCAGTAAAGTCAAGATACCCATCGCTTAGCAATAAGCCCGCACAAAGCGTGGCAACCATTAAGAAAATCCATTCCTTTTTTAAAATATCTTCATGTACTTCAATCGGCATAATGATAGCGCTAACACCTAGTACTAAAGCAATGTTAAAGATATTAGAACCAATGGCATTACCAATACTCAGACCAGTGTTGCCATCCCATGCAGCCAGTCCAGACACTAGCATTTCTGGTGCGGAGGTGCCAAAGCCAAAGATAATAAGACCAATAATTAACGGTGAGACTTTAAAAATATTGGCAATTTTTGCACCATTATTGGTAAATTCGTCGGCACTCCAAATTAAAAGTGCAAAACCTGATAAAAGAGCAATAATTGGTAGTAGAATGTCTGCCATGTTTTATACACAATGTAATTTTTCACCTATTATAAATGGATTAGAGCTCAATGAGTGAAACAGAATTTTTAATTGGTCGCAGCGGTTTAAACCTGCAAGATGATTTTTATCCAGATGACCTGCCTGAAGAATGGCGATTTGACTATTACTCTACTTTGTTTAAGACGCTCTCTCTATCGATTGATACTGATGAAGATTTGGATCAAATTTTTGAAGAGATAGAAGATACAGAAGAAGAGTTTGAGTTAGTTTTATCTATTAAGCAAGCGCAGTTAACAGACACACAGCAACTGGCAACTTTACTTTCTGAGGTGGCTGATTATCAACAATATTTCACTTTATTTTGTGAACTTGACCAAACACCTAAGCCTGAGGTGATGGCTTTATTGAAAAACTACCAAATCTGTTTTCAATCAACCAAAGCACTTGCGCTTGATTTAACAGCTGCTGTTGTGGTGGGTAAGCATTTATCATTCAATCAATATCCTGTTTTATATTCATCTGAGGTGTGGGATGAAAAACAAATGCGTGCTTATCTTGAAGAGGCATCAAGTTTGAATACAAAAACTTTACTCATTTGCAAGTTTGCAGAGAGTGAAGCATTGAACAAGGTTCGTATTATTGCAGAGTTATTAGGATTTTGAATGTTTTATTAACACGGCCGTTTAGCCAGGTTAAGCCGTTAGAGACTTTGGTCAATGAGCGCGGACATCAAGCACTTTTATTCCCCACTCTAAGAATTGAAGCTTTAAAGAGTGCACCTTTAAAAGAGCGTTACGATGTGGTGATTTTTATTAGCGCTAATGCGGTGGAGTATGGCTTAGAAGCCTTGAGTTCTTTAGAACACCGCCATGATCAAATTTTTGCAGTCGGTGCGGCAACGGCAAAAAAGCTAAGTGATCATGGTTTTAAAGTGGATGCTTTCCCACAAACCAAAGCCTCCAGTGAATCATTACTAGCAATGCCTGAAGTGAAGGAGTTATCAGATAAAGATGTTTTAATATTTCGAGGCAAGGGCGGTCGAGAAACTTTAAGAGAGGGTCTAGGTAAAAATAATATTGTTGAATATATTGAAGTATATGAGCGCACCCAATGTAAAGTTGTGCCTCTTCATCAAGCTTCATTAACTCAATTTTTACAAAGCGACCAAGGTGTTATCACTATTACCAGTGTGGAAAATTTATCAACCTTGATGTCAATGGTTGAACAAATGGATGTTAAGGCACTTCAGTCTATCAAGCAATATCCGTTAGTGGTGTTGAGCGATCGAATCAAAACTTACGCACAGTCTGTTGGTTTTTATAAGGTTGAAGTTGCACCACAAACCAGCGACGAAGGGCTTATGCAGGCCATTGAATTTATTTTATAAAACACTAATACACTTGACAAATGAGTAAAACCTAGTTATTTTGTCAACTATAGCTTATTTTTTTTGGGGAGAGAAGATGGTTAAGTTAAGCGTGTCAAAGGCGGCACGAATGTTGGGTATTAGTCGTTTTGATATTCAGATGCAAATCAATAGTGGTAAATTGCAAACACACGAAGGCTATGTCACAACAGACAGTTTAAGATTGGCCTATCCAAATGCTAATTTAAATTCTGAACAAGATAAGCGCATTCAAAAAATGCAACAAATTAAAGACAATGCTATTTATAAATCAGGCTCTGTTGACACTGCGCATGCAGAAAATGAAAAAGCTTATATTAGTGCGATTGCTGCTTTAAAGTCTAGAATCTATAAAGAGGAAATTAAAAACCAGCATTATGAGCATGTTTTCGCAGAATTAAGCGAAAGACTGATTGTTCTTGAGGAGCTTTGCCACTCTGAAAATAAAGAATACTTGCACAAAATTCAAGAATGGGTTGGCAAACAACACTAAAGCAGATTTTTAGCGATTGATAGTGATGGCTCAGTTCGATTCATTGAGTAAAAATGAAAGCTATCAACCCCTTGATCTTTAAGAGTTTGGCATAGATTAGACACCACTTCCGTTCCAAACAGAGTTAAAGAGGTCAAATCATTTTCATAAAGTTTAAGTCTTTCCAGGATCCACTTCGGAATCTCAGCGCCACACATATTAGAAAATCTAAGTAATTGTGTGTGGTTGGTAATTGGCATAATGCCCGGTGTAATCGGCACATCAATACCGAGTTTTTGAGCGTCATCTCGAAATCTAAAATACGCATCTGCATTATAAAAGTACTGAGTAATGGCGGCATCTGCACCGGCTTTTACTTTGTTCGCAAAGTGCTCAAGATCAGTTTGAATATTTTTGGCTTGTGGGTGCATTTCAGGGTAGGCAGCCACTTCAATGTGAAAATGGTCATTGTACTCAGATTTAATAAATTCAACCAATTCGTTGGCATAACGAAAATCACCAATATCACGCACACCTGATGGGATATCGCCTCGTAGCGCAACCAACCGATTAATATCAGCAGCCTTGTACTGATCGAGTAGCTCGATAATTTTGGCTTTTTCGGAGCCAATGCAAGATAAATGCGGTGCCGCTGAAACACTGTCGTTTGCTTGAATGTCTAATACGGTTTCGAGTGTGGCGTCCTGAGTTGATCCGCCAGCACCAAAAGTTACTGAAAAATATTCAGGGTTAATTGTGCTTAATTCTTGTCGAACTTGCGCTAAAGTTTGTTTGCCTTTATCAGTTCTTGGTGGGAAAAATTCAAAACTTGTTTTCATCGTCCTTTAACGTTGGCTAAAAATAGGCTAATTATAGCTTATTTCAATAATGCGGTAGGCTTTCCCTTTTTATGCTAAACCCATTGTAATCGGGTAAAATAATCCCATTTACCAAGTTGAGATAAAGACAAAACAATGTCAAAAAGTGATTATATTGAGTTAGAAGGTGTAGTTAAAGAAAAGCTACCTAATACAACATTTACCGTTGAGTTAGAAAATGGCCATAGCGTATTAGCCCATATTTCTGGAAAGATTCGCAAGCACTATATTCGTATATTACCAGGTGATAGGGTGACAGTAGAAATGACACCTTATGATTTAACCAAAGGAAGAATTACCTTTAGACACAAGTAAGATATTGCCGATGTGGTGGAATTGGTAGACACGCCGGATTCAAAATCCGGTTCTTCACGGAGTGACGGTTCGACCCCGTCCATCGGTACCAAATTAATACAATAAAAGAATAATATGGAACAACAAACAGATCTTATCGCAGAAGCAATCAATCTGACTATGTTTGGCATGGGTTTTGTATTCCTGTTCTTGACTTTATTGGTGTTTGTGACCAAGTTAATGTCAATTGTTATCCAAAAAATGAACAAGCAGTCGCAAGATGATGATACTCATCATGATGATCATTTAAGCTTAAAAGACGAACTAGATGAAGAGACTAAGTTTGTGATTGAACAAGCGATTAAAATGCATAGGGGCGCATAAAGCAATGCTAAATTTTTTAAAAAATATAACAAAAAAACCAGGTAAGGCGCAAGGCAAGAAAGTAGAGATTACTGAGCTTGTTTTTAGAGATGCGCATCAGTCATTATTCGCAACCCGTATGCGTATTGATGACATGTTGCCAATTGCAGATAAACTTGATAAGATTGGCTACTGGTCTATGGAGTCATGGGGTGGCGCAACGTTTGATTCTTGTATTCGTTATTTGGGTGAGGATCCTTGGGATAGGATTCGTGAAATTAAAGCAGTGATGCCAAACACGCCTCAGCAAATGTTGTTGAGAGGGCAAAATTTATTAGGTTATCGCCACTATAGTGATGACGTGGTGCGTAAATTCGTTGATCGTTGTGTTGAAAATGGCGTGAATGTTTTCCGTATCTTTGATGCAATGAACGACATACGTAATCTGAAAACAGCCACTGATCAAACCATTAAATTAGGTCAGCATGCACAAGGCACAATTTCTTATACCGTGAGTCCGGTGCATAACATGCAAACTTGGATTGACATGGCGAAAGCCATCGAAGACATGGGTGCGCACTCGCTTTGTATTAAAGACATGGCGGGTTTATTACAGCCTTATGTTGCTTACGATTTAGTTAAAGAATTAAAAGCGGCGGTTGATATTCCAATCCAACTACATGCACATGCTACTACCGGTCTTTCGACAGCCAGTATTATTAAAGCAGTTGAGGCGGGTATTGATCGAGTCGATACAGCCATTGGCTCTATGAGTATGACTTACGGTCATTCAGCGACTAATTCAATTGTTTCTATTCTGAATAATAGTCCTAGAAAAACAGGTCTAGATCTAGAGAAACTAGAAGAAATTGACGCCTACTTTAGACCGATTCGCTGCAAGTACGCGAAATTTGAAGGCTCACTTAGAGGTGTCGATTCACGCATCTTACTTTCACAAGTACCAGGTGGCATGTTAACCAACATGGAAAGCCAGCTTCGTGAACAAAATGCATCGGATAAAATTGATGAAGTAATGGCTGAGATTCCACGCGTACGTAAAGATTTAGGTTATATTCCATTAGTAACGCCAACCTCGCAAATTGTAGGCACTCAAGCGGTATTGAATGTATTAACAGGTGAGCGTTATAAAACGGTTACTAAAGAATCGGCCGGTATTTTAAAAGGCGAATATGGTGCGACACCAGCACCAGTTGACCAAGCATTGCAAGCTAAAGTTTTAGAAGGTGAGGAGCCAATTAGTTGTCGCCCAGCTGACAATATTGCGCCAGAAATGCACATTCTTGAGCAAGAGTTTGACACCATTGTGTCTGATAAAGGCATTACTTTAGCCAATGATAAAATTGATGATTTATTGACTTATGCACTTTTCCCACAAGTGGGTATTTCATTTTTAGAAAATCGCAATAATCCTGATTTCTTTGAGCCAATACCACAAGTGAGTGATACTTGTGCGAAGCCGGAGAGTGAAGAAGGAACTTACACGGTTTCATTTAAAGGCACTTCTTACACTGTTGAGGTTTCTGCTGGCGGTGATGTTACTTCAATGAAAGCATCATCCGATACTACACCAACACCAGCAGCATCTGCTGAAAAAGAGATTGTTGCAGAAGCGCCAACCAGTGGTGGTGAAGCGGTTGGTGCACCACTCTCCGGCAATATCTGGAAAGTCATGGTGTCGTTAAATCAAAAAGTGAATGAAGGCGATGTTTTGGTTATTTTAGAAGCCATGAAAATGGAAACCGAAATTAGAGCAGCCCGAGGCGGTGTGGTTACAGGGATCAGCGTTAAAGAAGGTGATTCAGTAACGGTAGGGCAAACTTTATTAACACTCGCATAACTTAGTATGGAACATTTAAATTTACTTTGGAATAATACTGGCTTAAACCAAATGGTGTGGGGTCAAGGCCTTATGCTATTGGTAGGTATGTTACTTTTATACTTAGCGATTGTTAAAAACTTTGAGCCATTATTGCTATTGCCGATTGGTTTTGGTGCGATTTTGGCCAATATTCCTGGTGCTGGCATTGCTGAAGGTAGTGGTATTTTGCATGTGTTTTATGTGATTGGTATTGAGTCTGGCGCGTTCCCGCTTATTATCTTTATGGGTGTGGGTGCATTGACTGATTTTGGCCCATTACTCGCTAACCCTAAGACACTACTGCTCGGTGCTGCTGCACAGTTTGGTATTTTTGCGACTTTGCTCGGCGCGATCGGTCTCACGGCTGTCGGTGTTTTTGACTTTAGTTTAACTGATGCTGCGGCCATTGGTATTATTGGTGGTGCCGATGGCCCGACCAGTATTTACGTAGCTTCAAAACTTGCCCCTGATTTACTCGGTGCGATTGCGGTAGCTTCGTATTCTTATATGGCGTTAGTACCACTGATTCAGCCACCGATCATGCGCGCACTGACAACAGAAAAAGAGCGTCAAATTGAGATGGTGCAATTGCGCGAAGTCTCTCAAGCAGAGAAAATTATTTTTCCAATCATGTTATTGATGTTGGTGGCTTTATTATTGCCAGATGCAGCACCACTCTTAGGTATGTTTGCCTTTGGTAATCTAATGAAAGAATCTGGTGTGGTTGATCGCTTGAGCGACACCACTCAAAATGCCTTGATCAACATTGTAACCATCTTTTTAGGTTTGGCCGTTGGCTCAAAACTGATGGCAGATAAATTCTTACAACCTGAGACTTTAGGTATTTTGGTATTAGGTATGGTGGCATTTGCAATTGGCACTGCCTGTGGTGTGATTATGGCAAAAACCATGAACTTGTTTAGTAAAAATAAGATCAACCCTTTGATTGGTTCTGCTGGTGTCTCCGCTGTGCCCATGGCCGCCCGTGTTTCAAACAAGGTGGGCTTAGAGTCTAATCCGCATAATTTCTTACTCATGCATGCGATGGGTCCTAATGTTGCTGGTGTGATAGGCTCAGCAATCGCTGCCGGTATTATGATCCAATTCTTAGGTTAGTATTCTCTCTTTCTGACCGTGTTAGATTTAAAAAATTCTCAGTTGCATAGGTTGGCTATGCGCCTTCAGATTTTTTAAATCTGCCTTGCATAAAGGAAAAAATACTAACCTAATAACTTTTTCAAAAAAAGATTAAAATAGACATACCATGCAAAGAACTTTTTTAAAAGCCAAACTCCATCGTGTTACTACCACCGCCAGTGAAGTGGATTATGAGGGCTCTTGTGAGATTGACGGCGTATTGTTAGATGCTGCTGGTATTGGTTCTTTTGAACAAATCCAAATTTATAACATTAATAATGGTAATCGCTTTACCACCTATGCTATTCGTGGCAAGGACAACTCTGGTGTTATCTCTGTAAACGGTGCGGCTGCACACAAGGCTGATGTTGGGGATTTATTAATTATTGCTGCCTATGCGCAGTATGATGAACAAGAGCTTCACAATTACGCACCAAGGTTATGCTATGTTGATGATAGCAATATACTGGTTAGGACAGATTCTAAGATTCGTTAAGCTGTCCGTTTTCCAAGATTAAGATTCTCTGCATTTTTTGAGCAATCTTTTTATCGTGTGTCACCATAACCAATGCGGAGTTTTGCGCTTGATTGAGTTCAATCATGAGTCCAAGAACGTCGGCCGCATTTCTAGCGTCTAAATTACCCGTTGGTTCGTCAGCTAGCAAACAGCTTGGCTGAGTGATTAAAGCACGTGCAATAGCAACACGTTGGCGCTCACCCCCTGATAGTTCTGCAGGTCGATGGTCGAGCCTGTCTTGCAAACCAACTTTTGAGAGCAACTCCCTAGCTGATGTCAAAGCAACTTGCTTATCATCACCACGAATCAACAACGGCATTGCTACATTATCTAGGGCACTAAAGTCTTTTAATAAGTGATGAAATTGATAAACAAAACCTAAGTGTTGAGCGCGAAGTTCGGTAATTTTATCTTCACTTAATTGCCCGAGATTAGCACCATTTAAGTGTACTTCCCCCTTGCTAGGCTGGCTCATTCCACCTAATAAATTGAGTAAGGTAGACTTGCCACAGCCTGATTGTCCTAGAATGGCAATTGACTCACCTGAACTGATGCTTAGATTGAGCGCTTCAAGCACAGGTGTTTCGACCTTACCGCTGTTGTAGTGGTAGCTTACTTGCCGACATTCAATTAAATTACTCATGGTTTAA
>FPHV01000015.1_pt1 | contig 26014 bp, 29 predicted proteins | sample 1057351 | NCBI WGS metagenome assembly FPHV01 (sample SAMEA4473329, study PRJEB15554) | hydrothermal vent metagenome | biome: marine basaltic hydrothermal vent biome; feature: marine hydrothermal vent; material: water | place: Pacific Ocean | collected 2011-06-14/2011-07-23 | depth 1685 m | reverse complement strand
GTAATTTTGCAACAGTGCCTTTGCCGGCACCTGGAGCGCCTAAAAGAATTAATTTCATAATGTTTCCTTGGGGTTAAATAAAAAAGAAGTAGTTAATAAAAAAATCGGCCTCGTTTTTAATTAATATTTCTTTAATATTTTGAGGTCAAAATTGAGCGAAAATTATACCATACAGATGTGATATTTACAATCCAAGCCAACAAGTGGTTTGGATTGCTAAATAATTACTGAACAACCACCACCATGGCTGGGCGCACTAAGCGACCATTTAGGCTAAAACCAATTTGTACTACTTCTAATACTGAATTAGATTTTTGGTCGGGCATTGGTAACATTGTCACGGCTTCGTGAAATTCTGGGTTAAAGGGCTCACCTTTTGGGTTGATGGTTTCGACACCAAATTTTTCCATGGTGGATAAAAACACTTTGTCAGTCATCTCTAAGCCTTCAATAATATGCTCAATGGTAGCTTTTTCTTCATTGGCAGTTTTAAGACCCATGGTCAGTGAGTCTTTGACTTCAAGCAGCGCCTTAACAAAGCCGTCAAGGGCAAACTTATGTGCATTTTCAAGGTCTTTGGCATTGCGACGTTTGAGATTTTCCATCTCAGCTTGGGCGCGAAGCACCTTGTCCCAATTATCTTTGGCAGATTGTTGGGCTTCTTCTAGTTGGGCTTGTAGATCGTCTGATTGTTCGTCAGTCGTTACTTGTTCGACATTTTTGTCTTCACCCTTTTCTTCGATTTTTTCTTGCGCTTTCTTTTTTGTCATTTTAATGTTCAACTCATGTATATTTGTACACGTTATATAGGGGCTATTTTAAATAAATCAACAGCAATAAATTAACTATGTTTAATACCATTGGCATCATTACTAAACCGAACGATCCAGTCAGCGAAGGCAAAGCTGTAGAACTCAGTACGTTTCTTGAGCAGCAAGGCGTGGGCGTGGTGCTTGAGTCAGAACAAATTGCTGAGCAAGCTGATTTGATTATTGTGGTGGGTGGCGACGGTTCTTTGCTTAATACGGCGCGTTCTTTTGTTGATAATAACATTCCAATCTTGGGTATTAACTTAGGCCATCTTGGATTTTTAGCAGATGTTTCGGTTACTAACATGTTGGATCTTGTGGCTGAAGTGCTCAATGGCGATTTCACCAAAGAAGAGCGCTGTTTGTTGTCATGCCAGATTGAGCAAGATGGCAATGTGTTAGGCCAACATTTAGCGCTAAATGACGTGGTTGTGCACCGTAAAGAAACCTTAAAGATGATCGAGTTTGATGTGTTTATTGACGACAAGTTTGTGAACAATCAGCGTGCTGATGGCTTGATTGTGACTACACCCACGGGTTCAACCGCTTATGCGCTATCAAGTGGTGGCCCAATTATGCATCCAGGGGTTAATGCGATTGGCTTGGTGTCAATTTGCCCGCATACCATGAGTCATCGTCCGCTGTTAGTGCCAGGCGGTAGTGAGGTGGTGATTCGCGTAAGAGAATCTGACGAAGGTGCAACCGTGAGCTTTGACGGGCAAACTTCAGTGGCCATTGCTGACGGACAAGATATCCGTGTGCGTCAGCACGGCAGTTTTATTCATTTACTGCATCCGCAGAATTATGATTATTTTGAGATTATTCGCTCAAAGCTACATTGGGGCGCTAAGCTTTAATACGCAATATCGGTTATGTTATCCCAGTTATCGGTTAAAAATTTGGCGGTTGTTGAAACCTTAGATCTGGCTTTTTCCCCAGGCATGAGTACAGTGACGGGTGAGACTGGCGCGGGTAAATCTATTCTTTTACAAGCGCTTAATTTAGCGTTGGGTGGTCGCGGCGATTCTTCCTTGGTGCGCCACGGTAAAGACAAGGCCGAGGTTAGTGCGGTGTTTGATGTGCTTAATCAACAAAAAATACAAGCTTACCTTCAAGAGCAATCACTCGAGGATGAGGGCGAATGTATTTTGCGTCGTATTATTAATGCCGATGGGCGTTCTAAAGCATTTGTTAATGGTGCTAGCGTACCACTATCGGTTTTAAAAGGCGTGGGCGAGTTGTTGGTTGATATGCATGGGCAAAATGAACACCAATTATTATTGCGCCCCGATCAACAGCGAAATTTGCTCGATGCTTATGCGCAAAGTACTGAGGCTTGTGCTTCGCTTAATGTAATCGTTGCTGAGTATAAGGCCACTAGTAATCAAATTGATGAGCTCAGTACTAATCAGGATTTGAAACAGCAACAACAAGCTTTATTGCAACACCAGTTGCAAGAGCTGGAGAACGCCGAACTGATGCAAGATGAGCTTGAGCATATTGAAGGCGACTTTAAAACCAGCGCAAATGCAGCCAACTTGATTGAAAAAGCCACCGCTATTCTTGACCAACTCGAACAAGAATCTGGCGTTAATGAGCAATTAAATGGTTTGAGTTATGAGCTGAGTTTAGCGGCAGAAACCGATGAGAAGCTTGTGCCAATCTCGGCGTTGTTGTCTAGTGCACAAGTACAAACCCAAGAAAGTGTTTACGAGTTGACCAATTATTTATCTAGCTTGTCAGTAGATGATCAAACAACAGCCGAATTAGAAGCAAGATTGAGTGAATTGCACGACTTATCGCGCAAACACAATTGCCAGATTATAGAGTTAATTACTGCTAAAGAGAGCGTGGCTTCAGAGCTAGAGTCTATTGGTGGCGTTGGCGCATCAGTCGAAGCCTTGCAAAGGCAAAGAGATCAACTCATCCAACAATACCAAACCCAAGCTAAATGCTTAAGCAAAGCACGAGCTGAAAAAGCCATGCAGCTGTCAAACGCAGTGACCGAAGCAATGCAAGTGTTAGGCATGCCGGGTAGCAAGGTTAAAGTTGACTTACCAAACAAAGGCCAAGGCGTTCATTACAATGGCGACGAGAGTGTTGATTTTCTAGTAAAGACCAACATGGGTAGTGATTTTAAAGCTTTGAAAAGAGTGGCATCCGGTGGCGAGCTTTCCCGTATATCTTTAGCAATCTCGGTGGTCAGTAGCGACAGTGAATATACCCCGACGTTGATTTTTGATGAAGTTGATGTTGGTATTAGCGGTGCAGTTGCTGAGGTGGTTGGGCAAAAATTAAAACAGTTGAGCGAGCATTATCAGATTATTTGCATTACTCATTTGGCACAAGTGGCCAGTTTTGGTCATCAACATTTACGGGTGAGTAAAGCCCAACAAGATGAGGGCGCGCAAACAACGGTCGAACAGCTTTCTAATCATGAGCGAGTTGATGAGGTAGCACGTATCTTGGGTGGTGCCACCATTACCGATAAGGCACGCAAAGCTGCTGAGGAAATGATTAAACAAAGCGTGTAAAAAAGCCGCCTATATAAATGTAAGCGACTTTTAGTTTTGACTATTTTTTCTTTAAGCGCTCAATGCCGAGCATTTTAAAGATGTATTTTTGATAAGCCGGCTCTGAATTGCCCGTTTTCATATTACGAATAAAGAATTTCTCAAAGGCAATTTTTGCCAAGTGCATCATCTTGCCTTTTTTGGCCCAAGTAACATTTCTGGGTGGAATTTGTGGCATGGCAACAAACGCCGCACCGGTGTCACCCATATCGGCAATACACACCGCGTTCCAAGTTGGAATGTTGGATGGTGATTTACCAGCAATCATGTCCTCAATATTATGCACCACCGCCGTCACCATGGATTCAATCATATAGCCAGTTTTAGGTGTACCACACATTACTGGTGTTGGCTCAACCGGCGGAATGGCGATATTCACACCAAGCGAGAAAATATTTTCTTTGATGGGCGACTGTTGGTAGTCGTTGATCATTACAAAACCACGTGGATTAACATAGCCCGCATCAACATCAGCTAATTTAGCCACGGTGTCTACGCCTTTAAAGGCAGGCAGGAACATAGTATGTTTGGTTTCAACTTCATGTGTTTTGATAGTTTTACCTTCGTCGTTAACTTCTTCTACTGTGACCTTATCAGCAGCAATTGAAGCAACCTTGGCATTGGTAATCCATTTAATATGACGTTGTCTAAATTCTGATTCTAATAGACCTTTAGAATCGCCAACACCGCCCAAACCTAAGTGGCCGATATAAGGCTCAGCGGTTATAAAGGTCATCGGACATTTGTCACGAATGCCACGTTTTTTCAAATCAGTGTCCATAATGCAGGCAAATTCATAAGCCGGACCAAAACAAGAGGCGCCTTGAACAGCACCAACTGCAATCGGACCACCGCCATTTTCGCAGAAATCTTCCCACTCGTCTGAGGCAACCTTAGCGTGTGCCGTGGTACAGATTGAAACACTGTGACCATCAGGGCCAAGACCTTTCACCTCATCAAAGGCGAGCTTGGGGCCAGTGGCCAAGACTAGATAATCGTAATCTACCACTTGATCCCCCACCATGACTTGATTGTCATTGGGTTTAATTTCAGTAGCTTCACCAACGATGAGATTGATGTCTTTGCGTTTAAGGTGTGGTGCTAATTCAAAACTGATGTCATCTTCAGAGCGCCAACCCACAGCAACCCACGGATTAGATGGAATAAAGTTAAAGTTTGGGTTGTTAGAAATGACGGTAACTTTGTGGTCATTCCCCAATGTTTTTTTAGCGTCATAAGCAAAAGGTAATCCACCCGTACTTGCACCAATCACGACAACATGTGCCATATTCTCTCCTCAGTTGATTTGTTTCAAAAAAAACCATTATTAATAGAGTTGGGCAAGTTGTCAAATATATAAGAATATCGTTACTTATTAATACTGCTAATAAAAGTAGTTTTTTCACTAAAAACGTCTTTAATTTACATCATTCAGGCTGTATAATTCACAATTTTGTGGGTTTGTGATATCGGGGATTTTGGCAGTGAAAAGTAAGCTGCCAAAAATTCAACTAATCATCATATTGGTGACCGTCGCTTATTTTTCCACATTGGGTGCAGGGCTTTCTGCAGCTTATGGAGGTTTGATTAGCTTGATGAACACAGGGTTGGTTAATCGGCATACAAATAAACAAAGAGAAGATTTAACCATTAGCGCCCAGGCAGGTGTCGGGATGATGGCCATTAGTGTGATAATGCGTATGGCGATGGTAGTGAGTTTAACTTTAGCAGGGCATTTCCTTTTAAAGTTAAGCACAGATGCTCTAATTGTTAGTTTGGTTTTAGGATTGATTGGTTTTTTAATAGATAAGATGTTGTCCAATGGCGGGCAATAAATATAAGCACAGAAGTTTAGACTATGGCAACAGGAAATGAATTAATCGCTTCTGGCGATTATATTAAACATCACCTACAAAACTTGACTTATGGTCAAAATCCAAACACGGGTGTTTGGGAATTTGCACATACTGCGCAAGAAGCTAAAGAGATGGGCTTTATGGCATTCCATTTAGACACACTTGGCGTTTCATTTATTTTAGGTGCGCTTTTCTTAACCTTCTTTTATCGCATTGGTAAAAAGATGACTGCCGACACACCTTCTGGCGCTCAAAACTTTATTGAAAGTATTGTCGAGTTCATTGATGAAAATGTTCGTGGTTCATTTAACGGCAAGAACCCAATGGTTGCACCATTAGCGCTCACCACTTTTATTTGGATTATATTGATGAACACCATGGATTTGGTACCGGTTGATTGGTTGCCATATCTTGCACAACAGGTTGGTGTATTCTTTGGCGCAGACCCTCATCATGTATTCTTTAAAGTAGTGCCAACCACAGATCCAAACGCAACATTTGGCATGTCGATTGGTATTTTCTTCTTGATTCTTTATTACAGTATCAAGGAAAAAGGCGCCGGCGGTTTTGCAGGAGAACTTTTGTTCCACCCATTTGGTAAAATGATGCTACCATTTAATCTATTCTTAGAAGGTGTGAACTTGATTGCTAAGCCCGTTTCGTTGGCCTTGCGTTTATTTGGTAATATGTATGCGGGTGAGATGATTTTCATCTTAATCGCTTTGTTGCCGTTTTGGATTCAGTGGAGTTTGTCACTACCGTGGGCAATCTTCCACATTTTGATTGTATTACTACAGGCATTTATTTTCATGACCTTGGTAATTGTGTATATGGATATGGCTCATCAAAAAGACGAGCATTAATTTTTTAAAAAAAAGGAGTAAGAAATGACAGAAGTACAAGCAACATTATTTTTAGCAGGTTCGATCTTAATGGGTTTAGGTGCATTGGGTGCAGCAGTTGGTATTGGTATCTTGGGTGCAAGATTTTTGGAAGGTGCAGCGCGTCAGCCTGAGCTTATTCCAATGCTTAGAACACAAATGTTCATCGTAATGGGTCTAGTAGATGCGGTACCAATGATTGCGGTAGGTATCTCAATGTACATCATTTTTGCGGTTGCCGGTTAATTACTTTTTACATAAAAGCACAAGGTTTAAGCTATGAATATTAATTTGACGATGATTGGCCAGTTAATCATGTTCGCCATGTTTACATGGTTCTGCATGAAGTTTATTTGGCCACCAATTGTTGCTGCCATGGACGAGCGTAAAAAGCGCATTGAAAGCGGTTTGATTGCAGCAGAACGCGGCTTGTCAGAGCATAAAGAAGCACAACAAAAAGCGCAAGAGATGATTAATCAGTCTAAAGATCAAGCAGCTGAAATCATTGCTAATGCAGGCAGACAAGCCTCAACAATGGTTGAAGACGCTAAAGATGTCGCCTCTCAAGAAGCAGACCGTATTAAAACCCACGCACAAGTGGAGATTGAGCAAGAAGCCAATCGTGCACGCAATGAGCTAAAAGACCAAGTGTCTGATTTAGTTATGCAGGGTGTAAATTCAGTATTGGCTAAAGAGGTAGACGCTAAAGTCCATAAAGACATGTTAGGCAAATTGTCGCAAACACTATAGGATTTATCAGTGGAATTAACAACAATCGCCAAACCCTACGCTAATGCAGTTTTTGAAATTGCTGAGCAAAATAAGTCACATTCAGACTGGAGGGGCGTATTAGAGGCGGGTGCAGAATTAGCCAATGATGAAAATATGCAAGCATTTATTGCTTCGCCGAGCACGACTAGTGAGAATAAAACACAAGCAGTGGTAGCAGTGTTTAAGGCGATTTTAAGTAGGGCATTAAGCAAAGAGGAGACATCTTTCGTTACTTTGTTGCTAGACAATGGTCGTATTGCTGCTCTACCAAGTATGCTTGAGTCGTTTGACATAATGAGCAACCTTAGTAGTGATGCCAAAGCATTCCATGTGATTAGTGCTTATAAGTTAAGCGCGGCAGAAGAAAAACAAATTGTGAGTGATTTATCTGATAAATACAGCACAACAGTCAGTATCGACACCGAAATAGACGAAAGTTTGGTTGGTGGCGTAGTAATTAAAGAAGGTGACAAAGTGATTGACTTGTCGATTAAGGCTCGAGTAGATGAGCTGAGTTCACGTTTGTCAATCAATTAATTTATTTTATTAAGAGGAAGGGTTATGCAATTAAACGCAAGCGAGATTAGTGATTTAATTAAAAAACAAATAGAAGGCTTTGACTTCGCAGCTGAAGCACGTACTGAAGGTACGGTAATCAGTGTTAGTGATGGCATTGTTCGTATTCATGGATTAGCGGATGTTCAGTTTGGTGAAATGCTAGAATTCCCAGGCAATACGTTTGGTATGGCATTGAACTTAGAGCAAGACTCAGTCGGTTCAGTTGTTTTAGGCGACTATTTACATATTTCACAAGGCGATACAGTTAAATGTACCAATCGTTTGATGGAAGTACCAGTGGGTGAGGCGATGTTAGGTCGCGTAGTTAACGCACTAGGTAAGCCAATTGATGGTAAAGGTGATATTGACACCCAAGACACTAGCCCATTAGAGGTTATGGCACCGGGTGTGATTGATCGTCAAAGTGTTGACGAGCCAATTCAAACGGGTGTGAAAGCAATTGATGCGATGGTTCCTGTTGGCCGTGGTCAGCGTGAGTTAATCATTGGTGATCGTCAAACTGGTAAAACAGCCGTAGCGGTTGATGCAATTATCAACCAAAAAGACACGGGTGTTAAATGTGTGTATGTTGCCATTGGTCAAAAAGATTCTTCAGTGGCAGCAGTTGTACGTAAGCTGGAAGAGCACGGTGCAATGGAAAATACCATTGTGGTTACAGCCGGTGCTTCTGATTCAGCAGCTTTACAATACATTGCCCCTTATGCAGGTTGTTCAATGGCCGAGTATTTCCGTGATCGTGGTGAAGATGCACTAATCGTTTATGATGACTTGACTAAACAAGCATGGGCTTACCGTGAAGTATCTTTATTATTAAAGCGTCCACCAGGACGTGAAGCCTATCCGGGTGATGTATTCTATTTACACTCACGTTTACTTGAGCGTGCATCACGTATTAATGCAGACTATGTAGAGAAGATAACCAATGGCGAAGTCAAAGGTAAAACTGGATCATTAACGGCATTACCGATTATTGAAACACAAGGTGGCGACGTTTCTGCTTTTGTACCAACTAACGTAATTTCAATTACAGATGGTCAAATTTTTCTAGAAACAGATTTGTTCAACGCGGGTATTCGTCCAGCAATTAATGCGGGTTTGTCTGTGTCACGAGTAGGTGGCGCAGCACAAACAAACATTATTAAGAAGCTCGGTGGTGGTATTCGTCTTGACTTGGCACAATACCGTGAATTAGCGGCGTTTGCACAGTTTGCTTCAGATCTTGATAAAGAAACAAAAGCACAAATTGACCGTGGTCAGCGTGTGACTGAATTAATGAAGCAAAATCAATACGCACCATTATCAGTAGCACAAATGGCAACCTCATTATTTGCAGCCAACTCAGGCTCACTAGATGATATTGATGTAAATAAAGTGGTTGATTTTGAAGCGGCATTGATTGCTTATATGAACGCAAATCAGGCGTCACTACTTGAAAAAATTGACACAACCGGTGACTATAACGATGAAATTGTAGCTGAATTACAAGCTGCAATTGATGACTTTAAAGCAAACCATACATGGTAAATAGATAATATGGCAGTTGGAAAGGAAATTAGAACGCAGATCGCGAGTATTAAAAATACTCAGAAGATTACTTCGGCCATGGAAATGGTGGCAGCGTCTAAAATGAAAAAAGCCCAAAATAGAATGTTGGCATCACGACCTTATTCTGAAAAAATTTCCAAAGTTATTGGACATTTAGCATATGCTCATTCTGAATTTGAACACCCGTATATGAAAGAGGCGGGCGATGTTAAACGTGTTGGAATTATTATCGTTTCTAGTGATAGAGGTTTGTGTGGTGGTTTGAACACTAACTTGTTCAGAAGCTTGTTAAAGCAAGTAACTGATTATCAAGCCAAAGGTATTGAAGTTGATATTTGTACTATTGGTAAAAAAGCCATCTCATTCTTTAAAAATTCAGGCTTAAACATTAAGTCAGTTTTGATGGATCTAGGCGATGCACCACACTTTGATGATTTGTTAGGTACCGTTAAAGTAATGCTAGATGCTTACGATGCAGGTGAAATTCAGCAGTTATCTGTGGCCTATAACAGGTTTCAAAACACCATGACCCAAGTGCCGACTGTGACACAATTAGTGCCAATGGTTGCAGGTGAAGTTGATGACATGGATTATCATTGGGATTACATTTATGAGCCAGATGCACAAGAAGCATTGAATGCATTATTAGTAAGATATATTGAAGCTTTGGTTTATCAAGGCCTAGTAGAGAATATTGCTTGTGAGCAGTCATCACGTATGATCTCAATGAAGAGTGCAACGGATAATGCAGGCGACATGGTCCAAGATTTAGAATTAGTTTACAACAAGGCAAGACAGGCAGCAATTACTCAGGAAATTTCTGAGATTGTTAGTGGCGCTTCTGCAGTATAAATTTAAAAAATAGAGTTTAAAAAAGAGGAAAAAGCAAAATGAGCAACGGAAAAATTACACAAATTATTGGCGCGGTTATCGACGTTGAGTTCCCAGCGGATAGTGTTCCGAGTATTTATAACGCCCTAATCGTTACTGAAACAAGTTTAACTTTAGAGGTTCAACAGCAGTTGGGTGACAATGTGGTTCGTGCGATTGCAATGGGTGGTTCTGAAGGCTTAAAACGAGGTTTAGAGGTATCAGATACAGGTGTGCCAATTAAAGTGCCAGTAGGTACTAAAACATTAGGCCGTATTATGAACGTCCTTGGCGAACCAATTGATAATGCAGGTGATATTGGTGAAGAGGTTACCTGGGCTATTCACCGTCCAGCACCTAATTATGATGAACTAGCCCCTGCAGCAGAATTATTAGAAACAGGCATTAAAGTAATTGACTTAGTTTGCCCGTTTGCTAAGGGTGGTAAAGTTGGTTTGTTTGGTGGTGCTGGCGTAGGTAAGACTGTAAACATGATGGAGCTTATTCGTAACATTGCGATTGAGCACTCTGGTTACTCAGTATTTGCAGGTGTTGGTGAGCGTACTCGTGAGGGTAATGACTTCTACCATGAGATGAAAGAATCAAACGTATTAGACAAGGTGTCACTGGTATATGGCCAAATGAATGAGCCACCAGGAAACAGATTACGTGTTGCATTAACAGGTTTAACCATGGCTGAGTACTTCCGTGATGAAGGCCGTGATGTATTATTATTCATTGATAACATTTATCGTTACACACTTGCGGGTACTGAAGTATCGGCACTATTGGGTCGTATGCCTTCTGCGGTGGGTTACCAGCCGACAATAGCATCAGAAATGGGCGCATTGCAAGAGCGTATTACTTCAACTAAGAAAGGTTCAATTACTTCAATTCAAGCAGTATACGTACCGGCGGATGACTTAACAGATCCTGCTCCAGCAACAACCTTTGCTCACTTAGATGCAACCGTAGTATTGTCGCGTCAAGTAGCAGAACTAGGTATTTACCCCGCGGTAGACCCACTAGATTCCACCTCACGCCAGCTAGACCCACTCATCGTTGGTGAAGAGCATTACAATGTTGCTCGTGGTGTGCAAGGTGTATTGCAACGCTATAAAGAATTAAAAGACATTATTGCGATTCTAGGTATGGACGAATTATCTGAAGAAGACAAGCAATCAGTGTCACGCGCCCGTAAGATTCAGCGTTTCTTATCTCAGCCATTCTTTGTGGCAGAAGTATTTACCGGCTCACCAGGCAAGTATGTATCTTTAAAAGACACTATCTCTGGCTTCAAGGCGATTCTTGACGGTGAGATGGATAGTTATCCAGAGCAAGCTTTCTACATGACAGGATCTCTTGATGAGGTTCGTGAAAAAGCAGCGGAGAACGCATAAATGTCAACCATCCATGTCGACGTCGTTAGTGCAACAGAGTCGCTTTACTCAGGTGAAGCGAATTGCGTGTTTGCACCAGGGTCTACTGGCGAATTAGGTATCTATCCAAAACACATGGCTTTGTTATCGATATTAAAGCCGGGTGAAGTTAGAGTAGAAACTGACAAAGGCATTGAGTCTATTTATGTTTCTGGTGGTATTGTTGAAGTACAACCTGATGTAGTTACAATTTTTTCTGATACAGCAATCCGAGCACACGATTTAGACGAGTCTAAAGCATTAGAAGCTAAACAACGCGCAGAAGAGGCTATGACTAATTCAGATAATGGTCACGATGTCGGCACAACACAAGCAGCATTAGCAGAGGCGATGGCACAACTACAAATGATTGCTAAGGCTCGAGGCAAAAAACTCTAAGTTATCTTGACGACTTTTTCTTTAAAGTCAACAATCTTATTATTCATGACTTGAACACCTTCTTTTTGAAGGTGTTTTATTTTGATCTTCAAGTCGAGTGCGAACCCACCTAAATCACCATTTGATTTGACCACGCGATGGCAAGGAACATTGGGTGCAAAGGGGTTTTTATTCATCGCACTACCAACGGCTCGATGCGCATTAGGATGGCCGATCAATTGCGCTAAACCCCCATAAGTAATAACCCGACCAGCGGGCACTTTATCTTTAAGTGTTTGGTAGCATTGCTGCTGAAATTCGGTCACGTCAAATAGACTTTCATCGCCTCATCGAAGGTATCTTGCGCCTTTAGAATAAAGTCACATGCTTCTCTGACAGCGCCATGACCGCCTGCCTTGTCTGTTACTATGCAAGCATTTTCTTTAACCAATTCATGTGCATTGGCAACTGCAATCGGCAAGCCTACTTTGGTCATCACTGGCAAATCAATCACGTCATCCCCCATATAGGCAACTTGGTCGGCTGTTAGATTGAGCTTATTTAGCAAATCATTAAAGGCGACAACTTTGTCATCTTGGCCTTGATAGAAATGCGTTATACCTAAGTTTTTCATGCGATGTTCAACCGTTGTTGAATTACGCGCAGTAATGACAGCCGGTTCAACACCATTGTCTTTGAGGATTTTGATACCCAAGCCATCAAGCGAATTAAAGCGTTTGAACTCTTCTCCGCCATCAGAAAAGTACAACCCGCCATCGGTTAAAACACCATCAACATCAAAAATAATTAGTTGAATCTGCTTGGCTCGTAAGTAAGATTTATTGAGTAACTTCATTGGATTAATCCTTTATTTCGTCCCAATTAAACACCTCTCCTGGATCAGTTTTTCTACCCGGGGCGATATCACTATGTCCAATAATATTTTGGATTGGGTAATGGTCTTTTAGTTGCTTTAATGTTGTTTTTAATGATTGGTATTGTACCGCTTCATAGTTAAGATTGTCGGTTCCTTCTAATTCGATGCCAATGGAAAAATCGTTACAATTATCTTGCCCATTAAAGTTAGACTTTCCCGCATGCCAAGCACGCTTATCAAAAGGTACAAACTGAATGATTGAGCCATCGCGCTTAATGAGCAAGTGGGCAGACACTTGTAAGTCTTTAATAGTTTTGAAATAAGGATGCGCATTAAAATCGAGCTGATTGGTAAAAAACTGTTCAATATAGGGGTTGTTGAATTCACCTGGTGGTAAGGAAATACTATGGATTACGATGAGAGAAATTTCATCATTAGGACGATCGTTACAATTGATTGAGGGAGATTGTGTGGCCGAAATTAGTCGGTGGTTGCTAATCATGAACTTATTATATCCCTATTCGATTCGATTAAAGTAGCGCCCTCTTAGTAGTAACCTCGGGTTATCTTTGTCATCAGTAAAGGCATTGCGCTTATGTAAGACATTGTTACACAATAAGCCTTGTCCAGTTTGTATTAAGTGTTTAAAGTGATAGTCAGTTGTTGTATTTAATAGGGTATCTAAATATGCTACAGCTTGTTTAATCTCAAGTGAATCCAAGAACTCAATATTTTTTTTGCGCTGTGTGTATCGCATATAAAGCGCCTGTGTTTTTTCATCAATGAAAAATACTGGCCCAACTGAAGTTGCACGCCGAACTTCGCCATCAACTCTGTGCTCAGGAATACTCATGGCTTTTGGGTGAGTCAATGCCTTAACAACATCAGGGTTATCTTCACGTAATAATATATAAATCATTTGTGGATCGATCCATTCACTTATACCACCCTTCAATGCAGGACGTACACAGAACAAGGAGAATGCGCGAATGCGCTGTTCAATTGTATTGTAGTAGCCGTCTGTATGCCAGCCTAGGTTTTTGTCGGTGTATGGGATAAATTCGCCTTGGTCTTTTTTGTCACTTTGGGTAATGTGTGCCAGCCCACCTGTTTTAACAAATAAGTGTTGATCAAAATCTTTTAAGCCTAGTTGTGTGTTGATGCTGATGATCGCTTCATCATATTGGTCAATAGGCTGAATTTGAAATAACGCAAAATTAACTTTTTGACAAAGGCTTTGGAGTTTGTTTTTTTCTACAGGGGTGAGCTTAAACGGATTTTGTATCTCAACAATACAATCGGTTAATTCAGTAGTCGTGTTGGTAAGTTTTTCATCTCGCCAATATTGATACTCATCTGAATTATCTAATAACATTTTAAAAATTAAAGCTACAAGGTGTTTTGTCTAAAGACAGTATAACTGAATACGTCTAAAGACAAATAACGCAGTCGCTTTATTTTTTAGGCGTTAATGCGTTTATTAATAGTCCACTGCTGTGCAATAGATAAGACGTTGTTAAATACCCAATAAAGCACTAAGCCTGATGGGAACCACAAGAAGAAAATGGTAAACACAAATGGCAACGACATCATGATCTTTGCTTGCATTGGGTCAGGTGGTGGCGGATTAAGTTTTTGCTGTATAAACATAGACGCACCCATGATAATTGGCAAGATGTAGTAAGGGTCTTGCGTTGATAGGTCGGTTAACCACCAAAACGATGTTTGGCGTAATTCGACAGTATCAAGTAGCATCCAGTAAAAAGCAATAAACACTGGAATTTGCACCATAATTGGCAAACAACCAGAGGCTGGGTTAATCTTTTCTTTCTTGTACAGCTCCATGGTTTTTTGACCCATCTTTTGTTTGTCATCGCCATAGGTCTCTTTAAGCTTGGTAAGTCTTGGCGAGAGTTTTCTCATGCCCGCCATTGAGCGGTAAGACTTTTCACTGAGTGGGTAGAAAACTAGCTTGATTAAAATAGTAATGATGATGATCGACCAACCCCAACTATCGATAAAGTCATTGATCTTATGGATGGCCCAAGACAATGGATCTGCCAAGATGTCTAACCAGCCATAGTCAAGTGTGTAGTTTAATCCAGTAGCCACTTCTTCAATCTTGCCATATTCTTTAGGTCCAAGATAAAGTTGATTAGCAGCTAGTGTTGCACTACTACCAGCGCCAAGACTAATCTGTGGGTTGGCATTGGTAAGCTTATGCAAGTTGTTGCTTGAGCTGGCAGAAAACGTCTGAGACTCACCTTGATTTGGAATCCAAGCGGCAATGAAATATTGCTGAACCATTGCCATCCAGCCGCCGGTTGATTGTTGTGCACTGAACTCGTCCCAATCATCAAACTCATTTTTCTGTACTGTGTGGTTTGTTTTGTCATAAACGATACCACCGGTGAAAGTCGGCATCATCATGTTGGATTGATCGATCGCACTTCTACTTAGGCGCACATAACTCTTAACTGGAATGGCTTGATTAGAGTTGTTGGTGATTTGATAATCAACCTCAACAATATAACTGCCCTTTTTAAAGTGAAAATTCTTAGTGACTGTGGTGCCATCTTTGCCTTGCCAAGTCAGTGGCACGGTAAGTGTGTCAGTGGACAACTGATAGTTTGAGTTAGCAGAGTTAAATAAGGATAAATGGGTTGGCAATAAATCATCACGTGAGGCTAGACCACTTTGTGCTTGAAACAATGCACCGGTTTTGTCACTCAATAATTGGAATTTTTCTTCGCCACCTTTTTCTATAGGGAAGGTATTAAGATAGGCATTTTGAATAGTGCCACCTTTGTGGCTAATTTCTACCGTTAATAAATCAGTGGTAACCGCGGTATAACCGTGTGACTCGCTAATACTTGGTGCGGTTGGTAGATCAATTTGTGTTGTTTCTATGTTGATCATTGGCACATCAGTATTTTTTTTGCTGGTATCGAGTGTGATTTGACTTTTACGTACGACGTTACCATTTTCATCAGTAATATGGGTGATTTGCCACTTGTCCCACAACAAGAAAACCGTTAAGAAAATTGCAATACCGAGAAATAGTTTTTGATTGTTCATAAGAATAATTTATTGATTAATGAATGTGTTTTTTTGGCACTGGATCAAACCCGCCATCGTGCCAAGGGTGGCATTTTCCAATACGTTTTGCACTCAGAACAAAACCTTTAAAAAAGCCATGCTCTTTCACAGCGTCATAAGAATATTGTGAGCAGGTTGGGTCAAAACGACAATTAGCACCTAAAAATGGACTGATGAATAGCTGATAAAATTTAATGGGAATAAGCAATAAATAACGCATAATTCAAATTATTTTTCCATCACCCGTTTAAATAAATTTAGTAATTCAGTAGATAATTCTGGATTTTTGGTTGGCTTAGCATTTCTGGCCATAACCACAAACCCCCAATTATCTAATTGTGGTTGCGCTAACCTAAAGGTTTCTCTGGCAACACGTTTGAATCTGTTTCTATCAACAGCCAAACGCGTTACTTTTTTTGAGATTGCTAAGCCTAAACGCGGCCTAGGATCCTGAATAGGTTTTGCAATGATTTGCCAATATTTACCTTTGGCCCGCTTACCCCCTTTAAAAATATGGGTGTATTCGCCGGGTTTTAGGATTTTGGCCTCACGTGTCAGCCGTAGAGACATTAAGCAGCTAAACGCTTGCGTCCTTTTCTTCTACGAGCATTGATGACTGCACGGCCAGACTTGGTGCTCATTCTTGATCTAAAGCCATGAGTACGTTTGCGTTTTAAAACACTGGGTTGGAAGGTTCTTTTCTGTTTCATAATAGAATATCAGCCAATAAAATCTTGCAATTTTACCATAAATCATAATACGCCTTGCAAATAACTATGATAATTTATAATAACGCTAACATTGTCGACAATAGGCTGAAATGGATTTAATTTACTGGTTGATGTTACTCAAAGCGCCCCACTTGGGCGTGCGTACTTTTTATAAGGTGCTTAAAGTTTTCGAAACGCCTGAACAGGTGTTTTTGGCATCAAAAGCAACGCGTAAGGAGTGTGGGTTGTTTCGTCAGGTGACACTTGATTATTTAGAACAACAGGATGTTTCAACGGTACAAGCTGATCTTGATTGGGCCAAAGCGGAGGATTGTCATATCCTAACTTTGGTTGATGAGTGCTATCCTCAACAACTTAAAGCCATTGCCGATCCACCACCAGTGTTATATATACGGGGTGATATTGTCTGCTTGTCTAAACCACAGCTTGCGATTGTGGGTAGTCGTAACCCAACCCCAGGTGGCAAACAAAACGCCCAACAGTTTGCTAAGGCGCTGTCTAAAGTGGGCTTGGTGATTACCTCGGGAATGGCCAGTGGTATTGATGCCAGTGCACACATTGGTGCGTTAGAAGCTGGTCAACTAACCATTGCAGTTTGTGGAACCGGGCTTGATCGTATTTACCCAGCAAAGCATAAATCGTTGGCACACCAAATTTCAACCCAGGGTGCACTGGTGTCTGAATTTTCTATTGGCACCTCACCCATAGCAAATAATTTTCCAAGGCGTAACCGGATTATTAGTGGTTTGAGTTTGGGTACTTTGGTGGTTGAAGCCAGTATTAAAAGTGGCACCATGATTACGGCTAAATTGGCTGCTGATCAAGGCAAAGAAGTGTTTGCTATTCCAAGCTCAATCCACAATCCATTGTCACAAGGCTGTCATCAATTAATTAAACAAGGGGCGAAATTAGTGGAGAATATTGAAGACATTGTTGAAGAGTTATCACTAGATTTAGAAGTGCCTTTATCAGACAATAACGCACCTATTTATACAAAAGATGTAGACAACACCCCCTCTGTGCTATTAAAATGCTTGAGTTATGAAGCCATAAGTATTGATGAAATGGTTGAAAAAAGTGGGTTAAGCCCCCAAGTCATTACACAAGAGTTGCTTTTATTAGAACTTGCAAACAGGGTGACAAAGGTTGGTGGCTCTGGCTATCTATTAACTAAGTGAGATTTTTATGACACACAATATTCTTGATGTACTAACTTATATGTTCGACTATCTGTTTGAAGAGGCAGAGCAAGATTCGTCTAATGAAATTGATGATATCGCTCTCAAGGCCCATCTTTCGGATGCTGGTTTCGAAGAAGTTCGCATTGAAAAAGCCCTTAGCTGGCTAGAAAATATTGCCACCTTGCAAGATGGTAGCGTTAAACCATTTGCTAATACCCGTGGTGGTATGCGTATTTATAGTGATGCAGAAAAACTAAAGTTGGATGCTAAATCTCGTGGCTTTTTATTATTCATGGAAAACATGGGTCAAGTAGATGCCAACCAGCGTGAAATGATCATTGATCAAATTATGTCATTAGGCGATTCTTCAGTATCTTTGGATGATTTGAAGTGGGTAGTGATGATGGTGTTGGGCAACAGTAATGACGAAGAAATTTCAGCACAATGGTTGGAATCAATTGTATTCCTTGACGATAACCATACCGTTCAATAATGTCAAAAAATCTTGTCATTGTTGAGTCCCCTGCAAAAGCTAAAACAATTGAAAAATTCTTAGGCAAAGACTATACCGTTAAATCGAGTATTGGTCATATTCGTGACATGGCCAAGAAAAACGGCATTGAGATTGAAAACAATTTCAAGCCTAATTATGAAATCAGCGACGACAAGAAAAAAGTCGTGGCCGATCTTCGAAAGGCAGTCAAAATATCTGAGCAAGTCTATCTCGCAACTGATGAAGACCGCGAAGGAGAAGCGATCGCCTGGCATTTATTAGAGGCCTTAAATTTACCGAAAGATACGCCACGTATTGTTTTCCATGAAATCACTAAGGGTGCCATTACAAAAGCGATCCAACAACCAAGAACGGTGAACTTTGATGTTGTTGATGCACAACAAGCCAGACGTGTGATTGACCGTTTGGTGGGTTTTGAAATCTCAGGTGTTCTATGGAAAAAAGTTTCAGGCGCGAAGTCAGCAGGTAGGGTGCAGTCCCCAGTGGTGCGTTTGGTGGTTGAAAGAGAAAGAGAAATCAATGACCATACGGTTAAAAGCACTTTTAAAATTAAAGCTGATTTGGTGAATGATACAGGTGAATTAGTTGAGGCAAAACTTGATAAAGATTTTGCAACAAAAGATGAGGCGCTTGAATTTTCCAACGCATTATTAGACGCAACATTCAGTGTTAATAGCATTGAGAAAAAGCCCTCTAAGCGTTCGCCAAAGTCACCCTTTATCACTTCGACCTTGCAACAAGAGGCTTCGCAAAAACTCGGTTTCTCAGTTAAACAAACCATGACCCTAGCGCAAAACCTCTATCGAGAAGGCGCAATTACTTACATGAGAACTGACTCATTCACGTTATCTGAAGAGGCAATTGCAGCAGCCCAAAAGGAAATTACTGCCAAATATGGCGTTGAGTACCATCAAGCGAGACGCTATAAAACAAAAGATGCAGGTGCGCAAGAAGCCCATGAGGCCATTCGACCAACAGATTTAACCAAGCCAGAAGTTTATGGTTTAGAAGACCAAGCGGCCAGACTTTATGCATTGATTTATAAGCGTACGTTAGCCTCACAAATGAGTGATGCTAAATTACAAAAAACACAAATCAAAACCAACATTTCTAATCGTGATGAGAGCTTCTTAGCCAACGGTGAAATATTGGTATTTCCGGGATTTTTAAGTGTTTATGATTACTTGTCATCAGACGATAAATTATTACCTGATTTAAGCCAAGGTGACGAGCTAACCTTGGTCAGTTTTGCAGCGAGAGAAAGTTTCTCACGTGCTAAGCCACGTTACACTGAAGCTTCTCTAGTTAAAAAAATTGAAGAAATGGGTATTGGTCGCCCCTCTACTTTTGCCACTATGGTGTCAACCGTTCAAGACCGAAACTATGTCACTAAAGAAACACGAGAAGGTGTAGAGCGTGCCTATCAGCTGATTGAAATTAATGAAGGCAAAGTATCAGAATCTACGCCAGTAGAAAATGCCGGTGCTGAGAAAAACAAACTCTTTCCAACCAGTGTTGCCTACCTGTTGACCGATTTCTTAGTTAAACACTTTGGTGACATTGTTGATTACAAATTCACGGCAAACTTGGAGACTGATTTCGACACTATTGCCAATCAAGGCGTTGTTTGGCAAAGTGTGGTCAAAGAGTTCTACGGCCCTTTCCATGCAAAAATTGAAGCAGCAGATGATATTTCTCGAGAAGAGACCCATGGTATGCGAGATCTTGGCACTGATCCAAAAAGTGGTAAACCTGTCAGCGTACGTTTTGGACGTTTTGGCCCTTTCGCACAAATCGGCCACAAAGATGATGAAGATAAGCCAGCCTTTGCTTCACTGCGTGGCAACCTTGTTATTGAAACCATTACCCTTGACGAGGCATTAGAGCTATTCAACATGCCACGTACGGTAGGTGAAACAGATGACTTTGGTGTTATTAAAGCTAACTATGGTCGCTTTGGCCCCTACATACAGTATGGCAAGAAATATGTCTCTTTAAAAGAAGATATTCCTGAAGACGTCACGCTTGAAAAAGCGCTAGAGTTAATCGCTGCTAAAGAAAAATTTGATGCCGAGCGCATTATCAAAACCTTTGATGATTCTGAAATTCAAATTCTCAATGGTCGTTTTGGCCCTTACATTTGGAACGGCAAGAAAAAAGGCAAAGGCCAAAAGAACATCACTATTTCTAAATTATTTGGCGATAAAGAACCAAGCGAACTCACACTAGAAGAGTGTAAAAAAGCCATTTCTGGCAAAATCAAATCTAAAGCTGCTAAGCGTAAAAAGAAAACCAAGAAAAAAGCAGTTAAAAAGACCACTAAGAAAGCGTCAAAAAAATCATAGCCTTACTATCACATGGCTATTTGCAAGCTTTGCGGTGTAAAATACAAGGCATTTAATTAATAACGGTAGGTTTCTATGTTGCTAATAAGTGAAGTCATCATTGCAAATCCGCAAATTGATGATTTTGAAGGCTTGGTTGTTGCGCTTAAAGCCATTGCCAAAACATCAGACGAGCGTTTTTTTCAAATGGATGTTAAGCCTGATTATGGCGACACACCAGAGAATTGGGAAGATCGTTTAGAAGCAGCGTTTTACTAGAGGATAACAAATGGGATTTAAATATCTAAATAAAGATCAGGATATTTTTGACGGTGACGACGGCGAAGATGTATACGCTAACGAAGAGCAGCTACAATCGAGATTAGAATATTTTGAAGCACAACTGGCAGGCTTAAGTGAGGGCTCACCGGTTGAAGACAGAATTAAAAATTTATTAGAAATCGGTCGCATTCAGGTTGAGCGCTATAAAGGTTCTGATGCTTGGGAAAAAGCCTTTACTGCCTTTAATCTAGCGCAGGAAGACGAACTTTGGGAGCTGGCTGTTGAAGCTTGTGACGTGATGTTTTTATCTGAGGGACCGGACGCTTTAGTTGCGCTTGGACATGCATTATGGTTGGGTATTACTTTTCCAATCGACCCAGAAATTACCGTGGCAATGCTACAGCATTTGGTTGAAGAGTCTCCAGAAGAGGCAGACACTAGAGCAGTAGCGGCAGCGGCAGCGCATTATGTTACTTCAATGCGTTGTGGTGAAGACGATGACCTAACGTTTTTTACCTCGCAAATGTTAGCCAGTGTTGCTGACAAGCACTCGCATATTACTGACCAATCTACTTTTGATGTGTGGCACAGAACTTTAGAATTAGACAAGCCCGAGGTGTTTTTAAAGAAATTATCCGGTGCGGTGGATCAACTAGTAGATGATAAATGGTGGATTGACCGTGATACAATTAGAGCAAAATTAGAGGCTGAGAACACACATTAAATGAAAATCAAGGTTTGCGGATTTACCAATGCGGACAATGCACGAGAAGCGTCGCTTCTCGGTATAGATGCAATCGGCTTAGTTTTTTACGACAAATCACCTCGTCATGTTGATGTTGAATCAGCGCTAGAAATTGTTAATGCTTTGCCGCCGTTTATTAATCGCGTGGGTTTGTTTGTAAATGCAGATTCGAGTTTTATTGACGAAGTATTGTGCGAAGTGCCGCTCGACACTTTGCAATTTCATGGCGATGAGTCTGTGGCTGAATGCACACAATATGCCATGCCGTTCATCAAAGCACTACGTGTTAATCAAGAGACTAACATCACTCAAATGGCTGATGATTATCACCAAGCTAGTGGCTTATTATTAGACGCTTTTAACAAAGACACTTATGGTGGTACGGGCGAGGCGTTTGACTGGAGCTTGGCTAAGGTTGATATTGATCTTCCCATTATTCTAGCAGGCGGTCTAAACCCTGATACGGTTGCTGAGGCGATTAAGCAAGTTAATCCTTATGCGGTTGATGTGTCTAGCGGGGTGGAAAGTAGTCCGGGTATTAAGGATATAGATAAAATAAAACAATTTATACATAAGGCGCGTTCATGAGCTATTCATTGCCAGACGACAAAGGTCATTTCGAACAATACGGTGGCGTTTTCATTGCAGAAACTTTAATGACAGCGGTGACTGAGCTTAAAGAAGCTTACGAGAAATACAAGGACGATGCAGATTTTATAAAAGAGTTCGAGTACGACCTTAAGCATTATGTTGGTCGTACAACACCGCTATATCATGCTGAAAATCTGAGTAAAAAACTCGGTGGCGCGCAAATTTACCTTAAGCGCGAAGATCTAAACCATACCGGCGCACACAAAGTTAACAACACTATTGGTCAGGCGTTATTAGCCCAGCGTATGGGTAAAACCCGTATTATTGCCGAGACCGGTGCGGGTCAGCATGGTGTGGCTACAGCAACCGTTGCAGCACGCCTAGGTTTAGAGTGTGTTGTGTATATGGGTGAGGTTGATGTTGCTCGTCAAGCGCTGAATGTCTTCCGCATGAAATTACTCGGCGCTACCGTAGTGCCGGTTACTTCAGGATCGAAAACTTTAAAAGACGCTCTCAATGAAGCCATGCGTGATTGGGTCACCAATATTGACGATACTTTTTATATTATTGGCACAGTCGCGGGGCCACATCCTTATCCGATGATGGTGCGTGACTTTCAAAGTGTGATTGGCAAAGAGGCTAAAGTGCAATTCGCTGATCAAGTCGGTGGCCTGCCCGACGCCCTAGTGGCTTGTGTTGGCGGTGGCTCGAACGCAATCGGTTTATTCCATGAATTTATTGACGATGCATCAGTAGACATATATGGTGTGGAAGCAGCGGGCTATGGTTTAGAAAAAGGCCCAACTGCACACGCCGCACCTTTGTGTGCCGGCAGTGTCGGTGTACTCCATGGTAATCGTACTTATTTAATGGAAGATGAAAACGGCCAAATTATCGAAGGCCATTCAATTTCAGCGGGTTTGGATTATCCAGGTGTTGGCCCAGAACATGCTTACTTAAAAGACTCAGGTCGCGCGCAATATGTAGCGATTACTGACCAAGAGGCATTAGATGCTTTTCACACACTCACTAGAGTTGAAGGCATTTTGCCAGCGTTAGAATCTTCTCACGCCGTGGCTTACGGCATTAAGCTCGCTCAAGAGCTAGGCAAAGATAAAAATATCATTATCAATCTTTCAGGTCGTGGTGATAAAGATATTCATACCATCGCTGAGATTGAAGGCATCGAGTTCTAAAAAAAGGCACTTTTCACCAAACTCTTTGTTGTCTAAATTCTCAAGAACAGTTATTTATAATTAATAAATACCTATTTTTTTAAATTTCTTACGCCATAATTTAGCAAATTATCAATATTTATCTTAAAAGATAACACTTTTTAATTAAAAATAGCCTATTTATATCAATTTTAGGTAGTTTTTAGTGTAATTTTGTCTAAAAATAGCTATATTTTGGTGTTTTTAAGCAAAAACAGGCCATTTCAATAATTTCTGAATTTTGTAATCTTCTAATATGCATCGGAAGGTACAATTAGGATTCGATTATTTTTCTTGAGGGATGAAAATGTATAAAAAATCAACGATTAATTTATTAGTAAGTTTAGCTGTTGGTCTAGGAATCGTTTTTTCTTCTGTAGTTTGGGCTAAAAATCCAAATATGGCGGTTAGTAAAAGGGATAGTAATGGCGATGGGAAAGTGAGTTTGGACGAGTGGGATAAGCCAGAATTTATTTTTAACAAAATTGATTTTAATGGTGACGGCTTTATTATTGCTGAAGAATTTGCTAAAAAATGGGGCGTTCCTATGCCTGGTGGCAGTTCAAGTGATAGCAGCACTTCTGAAGCAGGGTCTTTAGATGAATCTAATACTATTATTGCCGATGTTCATATGCATCCAATGAGTCAAAGCCCTATTGAGCAGTTAACGTGGATGAATAGAAATGGTGTCAAGTGGGCGGGCTTAGGCTCAATGAGTCGTTTTAAAAGAGAGCGATTTACAGAAGTGATGAAGCAAAGATATATTCCTTTTGGCGGACAAGGTGAAATGAATAAAATTTATTTCCAGCATGGCAGTGATAGCGTGGAGGATGAGAATAATGAGATATTTGAATTAATGATGAGTGACTTAGAGCAAGAGTTTGAAAGTGGTAATATCAAAGGCATTGGTGAGTTGTTTGGCAATAATAGAACCACCAACCCTAAGCCGAATTTTAGAAGAAAGACGCGTATTGATGCCCCAACTTATCGCGCCATGTTGGATCTGGTTGAAAAATATGGCGGTGCAATGTCAATGCATGTTCAGTGGGACCAAGATTCTATTGAACAACTTGGTGTTTTAGCTGACCATAATCCGAATGGTAATATTATTTGGGCGCATTGTGGCAACGATGGCTCTGCCTATAATGTGCGTAAAGTGCTAAAAAACCATGCTAATATTTACTGTGATCTTTCTGCTAGAAGCAGGCCTAAATTATCAGATTGGGTGGTAAATAAGAGGCCTCAAGCGGAGATTTTTACTTCGTATAGTTTAGATAGCTCTTGGAAGGATTTAATTGAAGAAATGCCGGGTCGTTTTATGGTGGGCACAGATACTAAGGGTGGGTCAAAATATGACAAAGGCATTGAAAATATTAGAAGCGGGCTTTTGGCAAACTTAAGTCAAGAAACCGCAGAAAAGGTGGCTTATAAAAACGCACAAAGACTGTTAGACTTACATTAGGACTATTTTTTAGTTGGGCGTTGCCAGTTTTTTAGAGTGGTTTGCTTAGAACGACTTAAGCTGAGTTGTGCATCTGCCACATCTTTAGTGATGGTAGAGCCAGCACCGATGGTGGCATTTTTACCAATGGTGATAGGGGCGATGAGTTGTGTATCTGAGCCAATAAATGCGCCGTCTTCAATGGTGGTTTGGTGTTTGTTAGCGCCGTCATAATTACAAGTAATCACCCCAGCGCCAATATTCACATCACTACCCATGGTAGTGTCACCCACATAACTTAGATGTGAAACTTTTGAGCCTTTGCCAATGGTGGACTTTTTCACCTCAACAAAGTTACCAATTTTTGCGTTTTCACCAATGTTGGCTTCTGGTCGGATGCGTGCGAACGGACCTATCGACGCACCATTGCCAATGACAGCGTCCTCAATTACCGAGTTAGGTAGTATAGAAACGTTGCTACCAATGATGGTGTTTTTAATGACGCAGTTTGGTGCGATGGTTGTATTATCACCTAGCGTCACTTCACCTTCAATCACTACATTGACATCGATTTCACAGTCTTGTCCAAAGCTTAAACTGCCTCGGCAATCAAAACGGGCAGGATCTTTTAACATTAACCCTTGCTGCATAAATTGGGTAGCTTGGTTTTGTTGGAAGGTTCTTTCTAATTCTGCGAGTTGTATTTTATCGTTCACACCAGCTACCTCAAATTCGTTGTCTGTAATGACGGATGCGATGGTCTTGCCATCACTCACAGCCATTTCAATAATGTCGGTTAAATATAACTCACCTTGGGCATTGTTAGAATCTAGGCCATTTAAGTAAGTTTTTAATAAACCACTGTCCACTGCCATAATACCGGTATTCACCTCACAAATTTCGAGTTGTGTATCACTGGCATCTTTTTGTTCGACAATGGCTTGGACTTGGTTGTTTTGTCTAATAATACGACCATAGCCTGTGGGGTTTCCTAACACGACAGATAGTAATGCCACACCACTGTGTTGCGCTTGAGTGATTAGGTCATTCAATGTGGATTGTTCAATGAGGGGCACATCGCCATATAAGACTAAGGATATTGAATCGTCATTAATAGACGGCATGGCTTGTTGAACTGCGTGCCCGGTACCGAGTTGCTGGACTTGTTCTACCCAATTAATAGAATCATCATTAATGGTTTGACGTACTTGGTCTCCACCAAAGCCATACACCACATGTACTTTTGAACACAGTTTCTGAGCCTGAGTTAATACATGCCCGAGCAGGGTTTTGTCTGAAAGTATTTGTAAGACTTTTGGTTTTGATGAATTCATG
>FPHV01000202.1_pt1 | contig 33883 bp, 37 predicted proteins | sample 1057351 | NCBI WGS metagenome assembly FPHV01 (sample SAMEA4473329, study PRJEB15554) | hydrothermal vent metagenome | biome: marine basaltic hydrothermal vent biome; feature: marine hydrothermal vent; material: water | place: Pacific Ocean | collected 2011-06-14/2011-07-23 | depth 1685 m | reverse complement strand
ATGTGCCGCATTCCCGTTTTAATGAAATTTCCAAAGCACAGTTTGACAAAGCAGGTGTTAAGATATTGGTCGATAGTAAGGTCGGTGCACACTTATGCGTCAGTGAAGACTTGCTTAGAATTGTATTTTTCCAAGGACACCCAGAATACGACACCATTAGCCTACTAAAAGAATACAAGTATTAGTTTAGTCTGAAAACGAAAAAACACCGATAAATGGTGTTTGGTCGCCTTCTCTCCCCATCTTAAACACTATCTCCACGAAGTGTTTGGTCTTAATGCCAAGCTCTACAAGGTGGCTTAACATTAAGTGTCTTTATTATAAAACAAAGATGGGGGGGTGGAGGTTTTTTAGTTTTTTTGCATTATTAAATTTGATTTTTCGATCATCCAATAAAAAACCACCCTCTCGGGTGGTCTTTAGCGTAATTTATTTAAAAATTACTTAGCAGCGTCGTCTGAAGACGCAGTGCCTGTTGCCATTGCATCAGCATAGCCTTTAGCGTAAGCATCAGCTTGTGCTTGTGCTTGTGCATCTGCAACGCCTTTAGCGTAAGCATCTGCAACACCTTTAGCGTTTGCATCACCTGCACCAGAAGCAGAACCATCAGCAGCGCCAGAACCGCTTGTGTCAGTCTTGTTGCTAGTGTTAAACTTTGTACCGAAATCAGTATTGTTTAACCAGTTGTTGCCACCTTGGAAAGGGCCCCAATTTTGGGCACCAGAAAAAGGGCCAGCATTAGAACCACCACCGAATGGACCCATGTTCTGACCACCTGAGAAAGGACCAGCATTAGAACCACCCATAAATGGACCCATGTTGTTACCACCAGTCATAGGACCCCAATTGTTACCACCACTAAATGGACCCATGTTGTTACCACCCCAGCCATTATTATTGTCGTGCATAAATGCTGATGCTGATGTTGCTGCTACTACTGTTGCAATTGCGATTGCTTTTGTTACGTTTTTCATATTTTCCCCTTGTAGAGTTATGTTTTAATTTCAGTAAAAATTTAATTTACCAAAGTACTATCGTACACGATTCATATTGACATGCAAGTCTATTAGTAATGGCTAATTTTGAAACAGATATAAATATAAAAAAACCCACGGTGAAAATCACGATGGGTTTTTAATATGGTGCCGAAGACCGGACTCGAACTGGTGACCTACTGATTACAAATCAGTTGCACTACCAACTGTGCTACTTCGGCAACAATTTGAAATTATACCCAAACGGTCAAATCGCTCAATGATTATTTACAAAAAAATCTAATCTAATTTTCATTCAACACAGACGAAAAAATACCCTAATAAAAGGGCACTTTTTTGTTTTTTTATATAAGACTTAAAAACTAGGGCCAGCAGCGCCTGCAACTGCAGATTGTGCCAATGCATTGACTGCTTGCTTGTTTGCAGCTTTAGCCAAGGCAACGTCTTTAGTTTTCTTTGCTTCTTTAATCATCTTTCCGGTATCACGCCAAGCCATTTTAGCGGCCAGTGCTTTTTTATAGTTTGCGTCTGCGGCTTTGATCACAGCATCAAATGAATCACCACTAGCGACAATTGCTTTGAATGGACTAACTTTAACGGCGCTCTTTGCCTTTGGCGCACCTGCACTTTCCATCATGTACTGAATAACTGCTCTAAGCTCATCATCGGTACAGTCCATACAAGTGCCTTTTGGTGGCATCATGCCTTTACCGGCTTTAGCAACCTTTAACAAATCATCCATGCCGCGCTTAATGCGTGGCGCCCATGCTGCCTTATCACCATACTTAGGAGCGCCGCCTACGCCAACGTTATGACAACCCTGACATTTTGCATAGAGCTCTTTACCGCCTCTACCTGCTTTAGCAGTAGGTGCAGCAGCGCTAGCGACTACTTTTTTCGGTTTAGGTTTCGGCTTCACCGCAACGCCACCGCCCAACTGGTGAACATACACGGCCAGCTTTTTAATTTGGGTTTTATCGATTACTTTCGATGCGCCAAAAGACGGCATAACAGCATCTTGTGTGAGTGGCTTATGACCTTGATTTACACCATGTAAGATAGTGCGAATAACCGATGCTTTCTGGTCGTCAGCTTTAAAACGATAAATACCGTCACTTAAGTTAGCACTACCCATAAACACATTACCCTTCATGGTTGGCCCATGACAACCGATACAACCTTTGGTCATGTAAAGTGATTTAGAAGCGGGGTTTGGTTTGCCGGCCGCACCCTTACCGGTTTCAACCAAGAAGGTTGCCAGTGTGTCTGCATCGGCATCCGAAATACCCATCATACGCGCCGGCATATTACCCTTACGGCCATTGGTAATGGAAGTGCTAATTTGCGCCAATGTACCGCCATACAGCCAATCATCATCTGCCAATACTGGGAAGCCGTCATTACCCTGGCCACCCGCACCATGACACGCCGCACAGTTATCACCAAACAATACTTTGGCGGTTTTAATAGAATAGCTTCTGAGCTCATCATCACGAACAATGTCTTCTAATGAAGTTTTAGGATCAGCGATAGTTTTTTCTATGTCAGCAAACTTAGATTGTCGATAATCTTCAAGCTGCTTAACGCCTTCTTTATATTCAACAATCTGTGTCCAGCCTGCCGTACCTTTAGTGTGCTCACCAAACCAAGGGATGGTCGGGTAATAAAATGAATAAATAGGAATAGCAATGATGCCTAAATAAAGTGCCCACATGTACCATCTTGGCGGACGATTGTTTAACTCTCTAATATCGTTATCATCATCCCAAAAATGGCCAGTATTGTTTTCGCCTGGATATGGATTTTTATGTTCGCCCATTGTTACTCTCCTCGCTATTGTTCTTTATTGACAAAGTTATTTAATTCTTCAAATTTTTTTTTATTTTTAGGCCTAAAAGCATAAAAATAAGCGCTCACCATTAAAACAAATAGGATGAGTGCTGTCACGGCACCAATTTTATCAACCAGTGTCATTTATTCGCGGTAAACCACGCCATCTTCGAATTTAATCATATTGCCCAGTGATTGCAAATACGCTACCATGGCGTCCATTTCGGTTTTACCTTTGACCAAGTCTGCAGCCTCAGCAATATCACCATCAGTATAAGGCACACCCACTTTTCTTAGACCTTTCATATGTGCTTGAATACTTTCACCATCAACTATTGCGCTGTCTAAAAAGCGATATTTTGGCATCACTGATTCTGGCACTAGCGCTTGTGGATGGCGCATGTGCAAGATATGCCACTCATCTGAATACTTACCACCAACACGTGCTAAATCAGGACCTGTGCGTTTAGAGCCCCATTGAAATGGGTGATCGTATTTTGATTCGACTGCTAAAGAGAAATGACCATAGCGTTCATTCTCATCTCTAAATGGTCGGATCATCTGTGAGTGACACAGGTAACAACCTTCACGTTGGTAAATATCTCGACCGGCTACTTCTAGCGCTGTGTTAGGACGCACACCATCGCCTGGCTTCCAATCTGCTAGCTTTTGACCCTCTGCACGTTGCCACAACAAGCTTTTAGTTGAACCGTCTGGCATTACTACCTCATCCTTAACCACATCAGGATTGGTAAACAAAGGCACAATTTCTACAATACCAGCCAAAGATACTGCTAGTGCCATAGCCAGATACATTGCAAAAATGTTTTTTTCAAATTTTGTTTGTAAGCTTTCTTTTCCGTTTTTATTTGCCATTGCTCTCTCCTCCTATGCCGTTGCCACTTGAGCAGAAGCCTGCTCTCGGTTCGACTTACGAATGGTAATAATAATATTGATTAACATGGTGATTGCACCTAACACCACTAGTGCGCCGCCTGCTGCTCGCATTGCATAATAAGGGTGCATGGCTGATACTGATTCGGCGAAAGTGTAAGCCAACGTACCGTATTCATCATAAGCACGCCACATAAGACCTTGCATAATGCCTGACACCCACATTGCTACGATGTAAGTAACTGTACCAATGGTATGCACCCAGAAGTGAATGCCTAGTAACTTTTGTGACAATCGAACATTGAATATTTTCTCAACCATATGATATAGCGCACCCGAGGCCACCATAATATTCCAACCCAATGCGCCTGAGTGTACGTGGCCAATAGTCCAGTCTGTATAGTGTGATAGGGCGTTAACCGTTTTCGCTGCCATCACTGGGCCTTCAAAAGTACTCATAGCATAGAAGGCCAATGACATAATCAAAAAGCGCAAGATGTAGTCTTCACGTAAGCGCTCCCATGCACCTGAAAGCGTTAAGATGCCGTTAATCGCACCACCCCATGATGGAATGATCATTGCCAATGAAATGGTTACACCTAATGAGCCCGCCCAATCTGGCAACGCTGTATATTGAAGATGGTGAGCGCCTAGCCACACGTAACCAAACATCAGTGCCCAAAAATGAATCACTGATAGGCGGTAAGAATAAATTGGACGCTCTGCTTGTTTTGGCACAAAGTAATACATCATGCCTAAGAAGCCCGCGGTTAAGAAGAAGCCAACCGCATTATGACCCCACCACCATTGAATCATTGCATCTTGTACACCAGAATAGATTGAATAAGATTTAAACCAGTCTACCGGAATAGTAAGGTTATTAATCACGTGAAGGTAAGTCACCATCACCATCATGCCCATAAAGAACCAGTTAGCCACATAGACGTGCGGTACCTTGTTACGATCACGGATGTGAATGGTCATGATAAAGTTATACATATAACTCGCCCATGAAATGGTTAAGAGAATATCAATCGGCCATTCTAGCTCTGCGTACTCTTTAGATTGGGTTAAGCCCAAAGGTAGGGTTATTACCGCTAAAAGGATTACCAAATTCCACGACCAAAAGGTAAACCACGCCATTTTATTAGACCAGAGCTTAGTTTGATTGGTGCGCTGGACAATATAAAAGGCCGAAGCCATTAAGGCCGAACCACCAAAAGCGAAAATCACTGCGTTGGTGTGTAGCGGTCTGAGGCGGCCGAATTGGAAATAAGGTAAATCAGTACCAAGGTCGTTTAAAAAAGGCCAAGCCAGCTCTGAGGCGATATAGACACCAATCGAGGTACCAACGACCAAATAAATTGAGGCCATGACGATGAAATACTTCACCACCTTTAAATCATATCTCTCTACTAAACTCATTAACCCTCTCCTCGATTCATTAATACCCTTGTCTTCATTCAATGGGATTTTTAAAATAAATGGTAATTCTACATAGACTGAATGATACCGTCAAGTCAATAATGGATTATTGATATAGATCAATTTCTACTATTTTTAATTAGTAGTCTAATAGCAATAATACTAAGCACTAAGGCCATTAAAAACCATTGTAGCGCATAGCCCAAATGCTTATCAACACTGCCATAAAACGGCTTCCATTGCCTAAAGAATCCCTTGTTAGATTTAATGTCAAGCTGAGCCAACATCGGAATGATTTGATAATTGGATAATTGCGAGAGTTGATCAAGATCTAACGACTGAATCAGTATTGGAAAAACTGTGCCAAGCGCTTGTTGTTTTAGCTCAATGCGTTGTTTGGGTTTAATCAAGCCGACTTCAATGGTGCTTGGTTGGTTGTCTATTTCAATATCAATAAGTTCACCACGTTTTCCGTGCCAAGGCACAAACCCACGATTCACCAAAATCGCTGTTTTTGCATTGAGTACAAATGGTGTTAAAACATAGTAGCCCGCATTGCCTTTAACAATCTGATTGTCATAAATAAACTGCTTGTTGGTATCGAAATAACCATTAAGCAATACGCGGTAGTGTTCTTTAGCAAGAATTTCATCCTCTCCCACCAGCTGAGCGGGGTTTGATTGGGCTACAATGATGGCGCTTTCAATGGCGCGTTTTTCATCTGCGCGGTCAAGCTGCCAAAATCCTAATGACAACAAACCCCAAACTGTTAAAGAGATTAAAACCCCTGGTAAGATGAAACTACGTTTGATCATTTTTGTACGGGTGTTTGTACCGTAGGCGCTTGAGTCACAGGCGCATCGATCATCACTGCGTTTGGCTTAATCCAGCCCATGTAGCCAGCAAATAGCACTAGTAAAAATAAAAACACCGATAAAGAGACGCGCGTCACCAATGACTTAAACATCTTATCAGAACCTTCTTTACCGCCTTTGACCATACCAATCAAGCCAAAACCTAGCGCCACTAAGATGGCAATAATAATTAAAACAATAACAACTTGGGTCATAAACAACTCCTGATTTTTTACTTGTGAAAAAAAGACCCCAATAAAGGGGCCTTTTTATTGTTATGTCTAGCTATTATAGCCAGTAAACAAAAACGAATAAACCTAACCAAACCACGTCTACAAAATGCCAGTACCAAGCAACACCTTCAAAACCGAAGTGGTTGTCTGCGTTAAAGTGGCCTTTCTGAACACGGTATAAAATAACCGTTAACATGATGACACCCACAGTTACATGAAAGCCGTGGAAACCTGTCAACATGTAGAAAGTTGAGCCGTAAATACCAGAAGTTAGCTTCAAGCCATCCTGGTAAGCGTGGCCATACTCCATAATTTGGAAACCTAAGAAAGCAACACCCAAAGCAATCGTAGCGACTAACCAGCCAACGATTTGATCACGGTGTCCTGCACGTAGTGCATGGTGAGCAAAGGTTAACGTCACACCCGATGCTAATAATAAAGCAGTATTAAGTGCTGGCAAGCCCCAAGGATCAACCACCATCGCTGGTGTTGCAGTTGCAATTCCAGTCTCTGGAACAGCAGGGAAGCTCATCACAGTGCCTGATTGAAGTGCAGTATCAGTAACAGAACCTGGCGCTAAGAATGCCATCTGATGCCAAGAAGCACTAAACGCGTTCCACAAGTCTGGCGTAAAGATGTTGTTATCTGCACCACCTAACCATGGCACAGATAGTGCTCTTGCATAGAATAACGCACCAAAGAAAGCGGCGAAAAACATCACTTCAGAGAAGATGAACCAGCTCATACCCCAACGGAATGAACGATCAACTTGCTTGTTGTAAATGCCATTAGTGCTTTCATTTACGACTTGGCCAAACCAACCAAACATCATAAATACCATAATTGCAAAACCAAGCGCCATCACTGAACCGCCCCATTCTGCACCATGCATTTGGTTAGCAAAACCAACAAATAATGTTGATACACCGATTGAGCCAATAATTGGCCAGTAAGTACCGTGTGGTACGTAATATTCTTGTTCGCTCATAGTTCCTTCCTCTTTTTAGCTTTCAAGTTTAAAAAAATTATAAGACAAGCTAATATCCTTTATTCGCTCATCCATTTCTGGTTCTACCACAAATCTTAGAGTCATCTCAACCTCTTCATGTGGTTTGAATACCTGCCTATTAAAACAGAAGCATTCTAACTTTTTAAAATAAAGCGCTGCATCTGTCGGTGCAACACTTGGGATCGCTTGGCCAATCACTGTCTCATCGGTATTGTTCTTGGCAATATAACTGGCAGTATAAAACTTACCCGGTATGATTTCCATTGATTTTACCTTTGGCCCAAACTGTACTGGAAAGCCGCCCATGGTCATAGCAAAAAAACTCACTTCAACCTTACGCTTCTCATCAACCACATATTGTTGTTCACTATCCACTCTGCCGGATGTACCGTTGAAGCCTGTGATCTCACAAAAGACATCATAAATAGGCACCATTGCATAAGCAAAGAAAAACATCAATATTGGCGCTGAGACTAACTTTATCCAGAACCCTCTTGTTATTTTATTATTTCGTTCCATAGTCAGCCACCATAAAACACGATGGTCGCTGTAAATACTCCTATTGCTATAGCGCCTACAATTACCGCAGTAATAATGACGCTTTTTCTTCTGTCATCCATTAAGAGTTTTGAGACTCTTGCTCAATTAACTTTCTTGATGGCGGTGTATTAAATGAATGGTACTGAGCTTTTGGCTCTAGTGTCCACTCTAAACCTTTTGCACCTTCCCAAGGGCGTGCTGTTGTTGGCTTGCCATTACGAATACAATCAATCACAATGTAGGTTAACAATATAAACGACGCACCGAAGGCAAAACCACCCAATGAAGAAATCATGTTGAAATCTGCAAACTGTAGTGAGTAGTCAGGAATACGACGAGGCATACCTGCAAGACCTAAGAAATGCTGAGGGAAAAACAATACGTTGACTGAAATAACTGCCCACCAGAAATGTACTTTTGCTAATTTTTCGTTGTACATCTTGCCCGTCCACTTAGGCAACCAGTAGAACGTTGCTGCAATGATTGACCATAATGCACCGGTTACTAATACGTAATGGAAGTGCGCAACCACGAAGTAAGTATCATGGTACTGAATATCTGCTGGCGCGATACCGAGCATTAAGCCAGAGAAGCCACCGATGGTGAACAAAAATACAAAAGATATTGCCCATAACATTGGTGTTTCAAATGTCATTGAACCTCTCCACATAGTGGCAATCCAGTTAAAGACCTTCACACCTGTTGGTACCGCAATTAACATGGTTGCATACATAAAGTAAAGCTCACCTGCGACCGGCATACCCGTTAGGAACATGTGATGCGCCCATACAATGTATGACAAGAATGCGATTGATGCGGTTGCATATACCATTGAAGAGTAACCAAATAATGGCTTACGCGCAAAGGTTGGAATAATGTGAGACACCACACCAAACGCTGGCAAGATCATAATATAAACTTCAGGATGACCAAAGAACCAGAAAATATGCTGGAACAATACTGGGTCACCACCGCCGGTTGCATCAAAGAACGATGTACCAAAGTTACGGTCTGTTAGCATCATTGTTACTGCACCCGCTAATACTGGCATTGCACCGATTAACAAGAATGAAGTAATTAACCATGTCCATACAAATAACGGCATGTCCATTAGTTTCATCTCAGGTGCACGCATGTTAAGCACGGTTGCAATAATGTTAATCGCACCCATAATAGACGAGAAGCCTAACAAGTGAACGGCGAAGATAAAGAAGTCTGTGCTGTCTGGTGCAAACGTTGTTGATAATGGTGCATAGAACGTCCAACCAAAGGCTGGTGCGCCGCCATCCATAAAGAACGTGCTAAGCAAGATACCACCGGCAAACGGTAGAATCCAGAAAGACCAGTTATTCATGCGTGGTAGTGCCATATCTGGCGCACCGATCATCATTGGAATGAGCCAGTTACCCAGGCCAACGAAGGCCGGCATAATTGCGCCGAATACCATGATCAAACCATGCATGGTTGTCATCTGGTTAAAGAAGTGTGGATCTACAATTTGCATACCCGGCTGGAACAATTCCATACGAATAACCATTGCCATTGCGCCACCAATAAGCACCATGGTGAAAGCAAACCACATATAAAGTGAACCAATGTCTTTATGATTCGTTGTCTTGACCCATCTCATCAAGCCCTTTTCAGGGCCGTGATGATGATCGTCGTGACCAGTTGCTGTTGTATCTGTTGCTGTTGTCATAATATTTCTCCTTAATTAACGTGCAGATGTAACATCTGAAGGTTGAACAACGCTGCCTGTGTTACCAAAGGCGTTTCTTTCGTAAGTAATAACTGCTGCAAGATCTGCATCACCTAACATCTTAAAGGTTGGCATGCCACCCTTACCGTGTAGAACAAGTCCGATGTGATCAGCTGCTGAGCCATTTGCAATTGGCGAGTCTTTCATTGGTGGGAAGATTGGCGGCATACCTGAGCCGTCTTTCTTATGACAACCAGCACAGTTAGTGTTATATACACCTTCACCTTGTGCCATCAACTCATCTTTAGACCATGTTTTGTTAGCGCTGTCAGCTGCTGCTTTCGCTGCTGCTTGCTGCTCAGTCACCCACTTAGCGTAGTCTGCCTTAGAAACCACATCAACCACAATTGGCATAAAGCCATGGTCTTTGCCACAAAGCTCAGCACACTGGCCTCGGTAAGTACCGATTTCATCAATTTGAGCCCATGCATCGTTAATAAAACCTGGGTTAGCATCTTGCTTCACACCAAATGCTGGCACCCACCAGTTGTGAATTACGTCATTTGAGGTGATTAAGAAACGAATTGAAGTGTCGACCGGTAAAACCAAATGTTTATCTACTTCAAGTAGATAGTTACCAACCGCTTCACGCTCTGCATCTGTGCCTGTAACCACATCTTTATGAGATTGTGCTAAGTTAGAAATAAAGCTAATACCTTCTTTTGGATAATCATATTGCCATTTCCATTGGTGACCAGTAATCTTAATGCTCATCTCTGCTTTAGAGGTGTCTTCTAAATCAATCAATGTTTTAGAAGCAGGAATCGCCATACCAACTAGAATAACCACTGGAATTGCTGTCCAAAGAATTTCTGCCTTGGTGCTTTCATGAAATTGAGCCGCCTTGTAGCCTTTTGATTTTCTGTGTGCAAATACAGAATAAAACATTGCACCAAATACAACCACCGCAATAATCACACTAATCCAAAACACCATCATGTGTAAATCATAAATATCACGACTGATTGAAGTTACACCTTCAGTCATGTTTAGGCCGTACTCAGCAAACACGTTTGTTGACATCATGGCAACTAGAGCGCTTAAAAGAGTTGTTAATCTTTTCATAAATCCTCCAAATAAATAAATACTATCCGTTTTCTAATACGAAACACGCATTAAAAACTGTTGTAAATTATACTTAGTTTTGCATTGTTTCACCAATAAAAATCAATTTATTGACCTAAACCAATTTCATTTAAGAATAAATGGATTATTGTGACATCTTCTTGACAACTTTATCAAGGTCTGATTTAATGCATAATTAATTGACAATAGAATTCGTGAGGAGATTATAAAATGGCAGTACCACAAACCGCAAGAATGCAGGAAACTCTTGGCAAAACTGCTGAACTCAAAAAAGTCAGCCTGGGTGCGCCTTTTACTTGGCTCAAACAAGGGGTTAATGATTTTCTAGCCATGCCACTACTGGCTGTCTTTTATGGCATTCTATTTACTGTTATTTCTTACGGTGCGTGGCACTATCTAAGCACTTCTGAAACACTGGGTGATGTAGCTGCACCTTTATTAGCAGTGATCATCTTATTATTAGGTCCAATCTCTGCGATGAGCTTGTACGATGCATCAAGACGATTGGCAACTGGTGAGAATCCGAGTATTAGCACGGTATTCGGTGCAGCATTTAAGGCCAACGGTTCTTGCCCGAGTATTTTCTTATCAGTGATTTTGGTGGTGCTTGCGATTGCTTGGATGATGTTTTCACCACTGATTTATGCGGTCTTTAACACCGGATCTTTAAACATTGTGAGCGAAAATCAAACCGTTGTTCAGGCGATTCTGGCAGATATTACCAGTGGCGCTAATACTGGTTTCGTAGTGACTTACGCTATTTTTACCACGGTGGTTGGCTTAACCTCATTTATGATCAGCTGGTTTTCTTTCCCAATGGTGTTGGACAAAGATTGTGACCCATTTACGGCTGTCGTTACTAGCTTAAAGGCCGCCATGGCAAACTTGGTGATTATGCTTATTTGGGTGCCAATGGTTGGCATTATTGTCTTAGGCGCCTTAGTATTAACGGCTAACTTTTACTTCATTGGTTTAGTGTTTGTGATTCCAGTATTGGCTCACGCCACTTGGCATGCCTATGAAAGCATGATTGGCGAATTAAAATAATATCGACTTAATTTATCCCTCTAAAGCCCTTTGCGTAAAAATGCAAAGGGCTTTTTTATGACAGGTCTTTGCATAAAACAGTTTAACCATTAAAATACAGCTAATATTTAGTACAAAATTTTTCAACCATATGTTTAAAAGATTACTACAGATCTCTATTGTATTAGCACTTATTGTGGTGATTTTAGGTGCTTATACTCGACTAGGCGATGCGGGCTTGGGTTGCCCTGATTGGCCGGGCTGTTACGGGCAGCTTACCGTGCCAGATGTGGCAGACGGCACTAAAATCGAAGGTTATGAGCGCCCATTAGAAGCCGCCAAAGGCTGGAAAGAAATGGTACATCGTTATGCTGCTTCCGCCCTTGGACTGGTGATTTTAATCCTATTTGTTTTAGCTTTAAGAGGTAAGCCAAAATACCATCAACCCATGACTTTGCCGAGCTTTACGGCATTATTTGTGATGTTACAAGGTGCGTTTGGCATGTGGACAGTCACACTATTGGTGCACCCCGGTATTGTCACCACTCACCTTGTTGGTGGCTTTGTGACCACCGTCTTACTCGCTTGGTTGTTACTGAATCAGGGCAGGCCGTCGATTACTTATCGGCACGTTTTAAAAAGACACAAGTCATTAGTGTTAATAACTTTAGCCGTATTAAGTTTGCAAATTGTTTTAGGTGGGTGGACTTCCACCAACTATGCAGCCTTGTCTTGTGGCGAAGAGTTTCCGACTTGTTTGGGATCTTGGTGGCCAACCATGGATTTTGTACAAGCGCTGTATTGGGGGCCATTGGGTGTAGACTACGAGTATGGCGTATTAGAAAATCCAGCACGTGCAGGCATTCAAATGATGCATCGTATTGGTGCACTAGTCACCACGCTTTTAATTGCTACACTTATATATTTACTTAGGGGTTACACGCACTTAAAATCAAACTTATTATTAATTGGCGGTTTGTTGATTGTACAAATAACACTGGGTATTTTAAATGTACTACTGTCAATCCCAATGATTGTCGCGGTTTTACATAATGCGGTTGCTTTGTTATTATTACTCAGTCTTGTCGCTTTAGTGCATAAGATGTTTAAAGTGCCCGCATAAGCAAAAAATTAATAAAGCCAAAAAAAAGGGGGGGTGGTGAAAAAATTTATTGAAACAAATCACTCATGTGATGACGAACAATTTGAAGCCTGTACAGGCGAAGGAAGATGTGTGCAAATAAAAAAAACCAGGAATTCGATTGTTTGGGTGGGTGTGGCAATCGTGGCTTTGGCTTATTTTTTACTCGTTCCTAATGCCAATCAAATTAAGGAGTTATCCAAGCAAGTCAGTCCGACCGCCTCTTTATACTCCAACCCAAAATCTTTACACGGCAAGTTCCCACTGATTGATGACGGCCGAAATATCGTCCTATTGTCCGATGTGGCGAAGGATAAGTGGTCGATCTTATATTTTGGCTATGCTTCGTGCCCAGACGTGTGTCCAACTGACTTAGCAACACTCAATCAGACGCTAGGACTAATGGAGGAGGCTAACAAGTTACAAGTAGTTTTTGTATCTGTTGACCCAAAACGTGACGTGGGTAATTTGAACGCCTTTGTCGGGCGTTTTAACACTGGCTTTATCGGGCTCAGTGCCGAAGAAGAAGTGCTGGCCGCCATGACAAAGTCTTTGGGCGTCTATCACGAAGTAGAAAAGACCAAACAAAGGGCGCTAACGGAAAATCACAGCCAGCACAAAAGTATGAAAATGACGATGAAGAAAAATGTTAACTACCTGATTAACCACACAGCTAGTTATTTACTGTTAAATCCAAATCTTGAATTGATAGGATTGTTGACTAATCCACATCGTGCACCGAAGATGGCAAAAGCGTTGGACTTAATTATTGAAACGCTAGATTAAGACAAGGCAAATTTAACAACAGCAATCACTAGCATAATAAAGACCACTGTCATTATTAAACCAACAATGATGTAAGGCCAAGGGCCTTGTTTTTCAGTGCGCTCAAAATCTTTAATCAGATCTTCTTTTTTACCCACACCAATCATTGCCGAGCTGACTGCTTTAAATACTTGCCCTAATCCTTTCATAACCACTCCTTTGTTTTACTCATAACGTGATCAACCAATAATGGTCAACCAATAATGCAATAAATAATAACATTAAATAGTTAACAGAAAACATGAATGTTGTCCAAGCAATTTTATTATCATCAGGATTTTTGTAAATTTTGATTGCATACATTAAGAATATCAACCCCAATACCACAGCAGAAATCAGATAAATAAGCCCAGACATGCCTGATAAATAGGGCAATAGTGTCACCAATAATAACAAGACTGTATAAAGCAAAATTTGCGTACGTGTGTAAGCTAGGCCGTGCGTTACTGGTAGCATTGGCACATCAACTTTTTTGTACTCTTCCACACGGTAAATTGCCAGCGCCCAAAAATGGGGTGGCGTCCAAATAAATACAATTAAAAACAGTAATAGTGCGTACTCGATACCTTGCGTACCTGAAATTGCCGTCCAGCCCAATACCGGCGGAGCAGCGCCAGCAGCACCACCAATCACAATATTCTGTGGTGTGGCACGCTTGAGGTACATGGTGTAGACAACCGCATAACCAATCAGTGAAATAAACGTAAGCACCATGGTAATGGTATTAACAAACAACTGTAAAACACCCAAACCAACCACACCTAAAAACACCCCCCAAACCAATGCTTGGTTGCGACTCACTTTACCTTGTGGCAAGGGACGTTGATCAGTGCGAGACATCTGAGTATCGATTTGCTCATCAACCACATGGTTAAACACCGCTGCTGAAGCAGCAGCCATAGAGATGCCTATTGAGGCATTAAGCACTAATAAAGTGTCTGGTAAATACGGTGCAGGTACTGCTAAAAACATACCAACCACAGCCGTTAGTAAAATTAAAGAAACAACTTTAAGTTTACATAGACCAAGTAAGTCACTTAATGATGGCATAACAATCTCCGCTTAACCGATACGTGAATACTTAAACAAGCGCTTCAAGTCTTTAATCACGCGCTTAATCTCTAAACCTTGTGGCTCATAGTGCAACATCACATTGCCCAACGGGTCAATCAAAAATAATGTGTTGTTAGGAAACTGTTTTAGTTGTTGATTGAGTGTTTTGCTCGGATTGGCAATTAACACGCCATACTCTTGTAAATCAGTCGAACCATTAATCAGCAACAACCTTTGAACGCGACGCATGTTCTCATTCATTAGAATGCGGATGGTTTTCATGTCTTTAAGTGTTTGTGTACAAGCAGTGTCGCATTGATTAGTGCTATACGCCAACGTCCACAAGCCTTGTAAATCACCTGGTGTGTTCTTGGTAAAAACCACGTCTTGTTTTTCGGTAGCAATAATCGGGTTAACAAATTTTCCGTAATTAACGGTCGTTCCCGTAAACGCTGTTGGGTTCCAATAAAAAAATGCCGTACCAAGTGCAATAGGGATGATAAAAGAAGCTAACAACACCCATAATTCTTTTTTAGAATTCATAAAAAACCTTGTTCTGCAAAGCGCGCAATGATACGCTTAAGCTGTTAAAAAATCAATTCTGTCAATATTACAATCTGACTTCAATGCCGTTTTTTTGCATGGCCATCTTTGCCTCGCTAACCGTATATTCGCCAAAATGGAAAATACTGGCCGCTAGCACTGCGTCCGCACCACCTTTAAGAACGCCCTCAGATAAATGTTCTAAATTACCCACACCACCTGAGGCGATGACTGGTACATCAACCGCATCAGAAACGGCTCTGGTTAACGCCAAGTCAAAACCAGTCTTAACGCCGTCACAATCCATTGAGGTTAATAACACCTCGCCAGCGCCGTGCTCACCCTCAGTCATTTTTACCGCCCACTCAACCGCATCTATGCCAGTTGATTTACGCCCGCCATGGGTAAAGATTTCCCACTTTGGCGGATTGTTCGACACTTGTTTTGCATCAATAGCTATTACAATACACTGAGAGCCAAACTTTGCGCTGAGCTCATTAATTAAATCAGGATTAAAAATTGCAGCTGAATTTACCGCAACCTTATCCGCACCTGCGTTGAGCATTATTCGCACATCTTCAGGTTTGCGAATACCACCACCAACAGTGAGCGGAATAAACACTTGTTCGGCAATACTCTGCACCATATGTACTGTTGTATCACGGCCTTCATGTGAAGCAGTAATATCTAAAAAAGTGATTTCATCAGCGCCTTCATCGTCATAACGCTTGGCCACCTCGACCGGATCGCCGGCATCTTTAATGTCAACAAACTGCACGCCTTTAACCACACGACCGTCACGTACATCAAGACAAGGAATGATTCTTTTTGCTAAACTCATAAGGGATTTTGTATTAAATTTTAATAAGTACTGATTAAGTGCAATTTTACCGTATTTATACTTTCAAAAGGCTGGTGCCGCCCAATAGGTATAATTAACGCCCATGAACCCCCCTAAACACATTGCAATTATTATGGACGGCAACGGTCGTTGGGCGTCGAAACGCTTCTTACCTCGCATTCAAGGTCATCAAAAAGGGGTTAAAGCCGTACGTAAAGTGGTGAAACATTGTGGAAAACTGGGTATCGAAACACTGACGTTATTTGCTTTTAGTAGTGAAAACAAAAATCGCTCAAATGAAGAGGTGTCTTTGTTGTTTAAACTGTTTTTAAGTGTGCTCAAACAAGAGGTTAATAAACTTAATAAGCACAACGTCAAACTAAAAATTATTGGCGACCTTGGTCTATTCCCCCAAGAAGTACAGCAAACAGCCCTTGATGCGCAAGCACTATTGGCGAATAACACCGGGCTAACTCTGGTTATTGCTGCTAACTATGGTGGTCAATGGGATATTGCGCAAGCAGCACAACAAATTGCCAAACGCGCAGCCAATAATGAGATTAGCGCTGACGACATTAATATCGATACTTTTTCTCAGTATTTATCCTTAGCAGATCAGCCAAAAGTTGATTTATTAATTCGTACCAGTGGTGAGCTCAGAATTAGCAACTTCTTACTATGGGAAATCGCCTATAGCGAGTTGTATTTTACCGACACCCTATGGCCAGACTTTAACCCTGCAGAACTCGATAAAGCTATTGAAAGCTTTAACCATCGCGATCGTCGTTTTGGCGAACGCAAGGATAAAGCATGCTAAGCGGATTGGCTCAAAGAAGCCTGACTGCACTGGTCTTAGCGCCTACCTTTATTTGGGCAATATTTGCTTTGCCTGCACCTTATTTTTCTTACTTATTATTAGCCTTTGTTGTGCTTGGTGCTTGGGAATTTTCACGGCTCATTAAAATCACTAAACTTATTAATAGAGCCTTATTAACGGGATTTATTGTTGGTTGCACATTGGTTGCAAATAATCACGCACAAAACCCAGACAGTTTAACTGTTCTGCTTTATGTTTCTGTTGTTTGGTGGGGGTTAAATTTGTTTTGGGTGTTAAGTTACCCTAACCACACACAAACCTGGTTTGGCTCCAGTATTATTCGGTCAATGAGCGGTGTACTGTTGTTGGCACCTATGTGGGTTGCACTGGTTAACTTACACTTAAAGGGTGATGAATATTTCTTGCTATTAATGTTGCTTATTTGGGGGGCAGATTCCGGCGCTTATTTTGTAGGTAGGAAGTTTGGCAAACGTAAGCTTGCACCCAAGGTCAGTCCTGGAAAATCTGTCGAAGGTGTTTTGGGTGGTATTGGTTTTGCCTTAATTGTAATGCTGATTTTTCTGCAAGTACAAGACGTCGCAACTGAAAAGTATTTTGGCTATCTACTACTCACGATTGTTGTTGCCAGTGTTTCTGTGTTGGGTGACTTGTTCGAAAGCTTGTTTAAGCGTGAATCAGGTATGAAAGACAGTGGTCAGATTCTGCCCGGCCATGGCGGGGTGTTAGATCGTATCGATTCACTTACCGCAGCGGCGCCGTTTTTCCTACTGGGCTTAAATCTGCTATGAAAAATATAAGCCTTTTAGGCGCTACCGGATCGATTGGTAAAAGCACCTTATCTGTGGTTGACCAGCACCCTGATAAATTTAACCTCTTTGCCCTTAGTGCTAATACTAACTGGCAGGCAATGCTTGAACTGTGTCGCCAATATCAGCCAACTTATGCCGTCATGACGAATGAAGCAGCGGCTGAAAAATTACAAGCCGCACTCAATAATGGCACTCAGGTGCTCAGTGGCGAGCAAGCTTTGTGTGATATTGCCGCGCACCAACAAACCGATTATGTCATGGCAGCCATTGTTGGTGCGGCTGGCATGGCCTCTGCTTTGGCAGCAGCTAGAGCTGGCAAACGCATTATGCTGGCCAATAAAGAATCGCTGGTTTTAGCAGGTGATATTTTCATGGATGCAGTGAAAAATTCTGGTGCAGAGCTCATTCCAGTTGATTCAGAGCACTCTGCCATCTTTCAATGCTTGCAGGGTGGTCGCTCAGGACTGAATAAAATTCAACTCACTGCCAGTGGCGGGCCGTTCTTGCACACGCCATTAAGTGAGTTGCAATCAATAACCCCTGATGAAGCTTGCGCCCACCCAAACTGGTCTATGGGTCGCAAAATTTCAGTTGATTCTGCCACAATGATGAACAAAGGGTTGGAAGTAATTGAAGCTTATTACTTGTTCGGCCTAAAACCTGAACAAATTGACGTGGTTATGCACCCACAAAGCATTATTCATTCTTCAGTTTATTTTAATGATGGTTCTACCTTGTCGCAGTTGGGCAACCCTGATATGCGTAGTGTTATATCCTATGCAATGGCTTATCCTCAGCGCATTCTCTCTGGCGTTGCGCCACTAGATTTAGCCAGCAATTCGCCATTAGAATTTTATACGCCAGACCTTGAAAAATTTGCCTGCCTCAGACTAGCCTTTGAAGCGCTCAAACAAGGTGGAAATGCCATGGGCACGATTAACGCCGCCAATGAAATTGCAGTTGATGCGTTTTTAAAGCAGACCATCAGCTTTTTGGACATTCCACGGGTTATCGAACAAACACTTACTCAAACAAAACACCTTGCCTTAAACAGTCTTGATGCCATTATTACCAACGACCAGGAAACGCGAGACTTGGCCTCTCAAATTGTTGCTAAACATGCTTAAGCGCGCTTTATTTCTAATTATTTCTTTGCTGTTAATCAGCCCATCAAGCGTATTGGCGTATGGTGCCAATACGCCTGATCACGCCACCATCATCATTACGAAATCGCTTAATTATGATGCAAAAAAAGCCAACATTAGTCCTAAAATTATTAAAACCTTGGTGCGTGTATTTTCATGGGAAATTGATTTCAATAAGGATTTGCGAAAAGGCGATCGGTTTATTATTGTTGGCAATCCTGGTGCCAACCCCCATGCGCTAATCTACATAGGCGCAACAAAACGCGTGGCTGTTTTTTCTTACACCGACAAACATGGGCGCACAGGTTATTACGATATTAATGGGCACACACTATATCCTTCATTCCTTAAATACCCTTTGAAATATAGTCGCGTTAGCTCTAAATTCCAAAGAAAACGACTTCACCCCATCTTAAAAACTTGGCGACCACATAGGGCAGTTGACTTTGTTGCTAAAAAAGGTACGCCGGTTTATTCTGTGGCCAGTGGCGTTATCCAACATCGGAAAAACATGGGAGTGTTGGGCAACGTTGTCTACGTTAAGCATGGTAGCAATTACACCACTGTTTATGCGCACTTGTCTAAATTTGCACGCGGACTAAAGCCCTCTTCCAAGGTTAAAAAAGGTCAAGTTATTGGTTATGTAGGTTCAACTGGGCGCTCAACGGGGCCTCACTTACACTATGAATTGCGTTACAAAGGTATTCGAAAAAATCCGCTAACCCATCCGCTGCCCAAGCGAAAAAAAGTTGCCCACACTGACTTTTGGCGCTTTAAAAACAAGGCCAATACAATCTTACATCGCTTGTAAATTATTGGCTGTCTATCCAGTCTCGCCAATGTTTAACATCAAGGCTCCTCCAATATCCGCTATCTACATACTCAGACTGATATTCAGATGCCCCCTTGACCTTGTTTAAAACCGCAAACGTAATCAACTCACCAATACGTTGTTTATCTTTAGTACCAGGTACCAAAGATTCATTTCTGATGACAGCCGCAATAAAGGCAGAATTTGCATTGCCGTGCGCTTCAAAAGATTCCTCAAATAAATTTAAGGCCAAAAAGTCATTTTTAACAAAACCACCATCGCCGTCCAGCAAATACAATGCATAGTCATATAATGCAGGGTCATGACTTTGTCTCACCAATTTAATCAATATCTCGTTGGCAATACGAACTTGTGGCAGGTGGCCCATGAGTGTATTGCCGTAACGCATTTGCTTAGAGGTTTCGTACACAGCATCTAAATCATTTAGGTCGAAAGCGCCTTTCATTAGTAAAGACTGTCCGCGCATCACCACATCGCGCGAACCAATTTCGTTGCCCACTTGAATTAGCCGTAACGCACCATCGGTCAACGGTGAAGCCGTTGAAAATTGGGCTATTAGTAGGGCAGTAATTAGGAAGTTTTTTATCATCATACTATGATGTGAATTTTACCATAGACGCGCATTAATGCGTCTGACATTCGTATTTTCGATGTTAGGATTAAGGTTAAAATATTGGTAAAAATTATCAACAAAACACGCCCTTGCAAACACTATTCGAAACTTCGCTTAGCCTACCTTTAATCCAGAAAGGCAAGGTTCGCGATATTTATGATATTGACGACAAGCGCATGCTTATTGTCACCACGGACCGCCTCAGTGCGTTTGATGTTGTTTTTGATGCACCAATCAGTCAAAAAGGTGCAGTACTCACCCGTGTGGCTAACTTTTGGTTCGACAAGACCCAACACATCATCCCCAACCATTTAACGCATGAACCATTAAGCAATATACTGAGCACAGCTGAAATTCAACAAGTTGAAGGTCGTGCCATTATTGTAAAAAAACTCAAGCCATTAGCGGTAGAGGCAATTGTTCGTGGCTATATTATTGGTTCTGGTTGGAAAGACTATCAAAACACGGGCAGCGTTTGTGGCGCCAAATTACCTGATAATTTACAACTGGCAGAAAAATTACCCGAAGTGCTTTACACGCCCTCTAGTAAAGCAGCTGTTGGCGAACACGATGAGAATATTGATTTTGCTGCGACTGTGGATATATTGGGCGAAGACATGGCTCAGCAAGTTAAACAAGCCAGTTTATCACTTTACCAATTTGCGGCTGATTATGCATTGTCGCGCGGTATTATTATTGCCGACACCAAGTTTGAGTTTGGCCTTGATGAGAACAACCAGCTTACTTTAATGGACGAAGTGCTGACGCCAGACTCTTCGAGATTTTGGTCGAAAGAAGACTACCAAGTAGGCACCAGTCCAAAAAGTTTTGATAAGCAAATTGTGCGCGACTATCTAGAAACACTAGATTGGAACAAGGCCCCACCCGCACCAACACTGCCCGAGCACATCGTTCAAAAAACGGCCGATAAATACTTGGAAGTACAAACCCTACTAACTCAAACTTAATCTCATGCAGCTAAGCGGACTCATTAGCAAAATGCATACCAGCCTGAGCATGGGTACAGCACAATACCAATTGCCAATTGGTGATAAGTTGCTCAATATGAATGACTTGATTGGTGAAACCATACAATTAGAGTTTAATGGTCAAATCAACTGTGCGAACTGTGGCAAGACCACCAACAAAAGTTATTCCCAAGGTTATTGCTACCCCTGTTGTCAAAAATTGGCCCGTTGTGATTTATGCATCATGAAGCCAGAAACCTGTCATCATCACCTGGGTACTTGTCGTGAGCCAAGTTGGGGGCTGGATAATTGCTTTACTCCTCACGTAATTTATTTGGCTAATTCATCCGGCGTTAAGGTTGGCATTACGCGAAAGTCTAACACCCCAAGTCGATGGATTGACCAAGGTGCCGTCAGTGCGTTGCCCATACTAGAAGTAGACACTCGCCTTAAATCTGGAATGATAGAGGTCGCCCTAAAAGACTTTGTGAACGACAAAACCAATTGGCGAAAAATGCTTAAAAATGAAATAGAAGTGATTGACCTCAAACAGGTGCGCGATGAGTTACTACCAAAAGTTCAATTATTAGCTAATGAATTAGGTGCAAAAACGCTCAATAACGAGACTTTAGAAATTAATTACCCTGTGGTAGAATACCCAAGCAAAATTAGCTCACTAAATTTTGATAAAACGCCGCTTATTTCAGGGTTGTTAAAAGGCATTAAGGGGCAATATTTAATTTTGGATGTGGGCGTACTCAATATTAGGAAATTTGGCTCTTACAACATAACATTAACTTATTAAGGAAAAATACCATGGCAGAACTCATTATTGAAGAATTGACATTAGGCGAAGGTACGGCGTGCAAGGCCAGCGATCATGTTTCTATGCACTACACCGGCTGGCTAACCAACGGCAAAAAATTTGACTCCAGTGTTGATAGGAACGCTCCGTTTGATTTTCAACTGGGCGTTGGTCAGGTTATTCCTGGCTGGGACCAGGGCGTTGATGGCATGCAAGTGGGCGGAAAACGTAAACTAACTATTCCATCAAAATTGGCTTACGGTGAAATGGGTGCGGGCAATGTTATCCCGCCAAGTGCAACGCTTGTTTTTGAAGTAGAATTACTAGCAATTAAATAAATGAACGAAGATTTTCCCCGAATTAAACGCTTACCCGCTTACGTTTTTGCCGTTACTAACGAGCTAAAAGCAGAAGCGCGTGCGCGTGGCGAAGATATTATTGACTTTGGTATGGGCAATCCTGACCAGCCAACACCAGACCACATTGTCGAAAAATTGGTAGAGGCAGCACGCCGTAAAGACACACATCGCTACTCAACTTCTCGTGGTATTCCACGCCTTAGACGTGCAATTACCAGTTGGTATAAAAATCGTTTTGACGTTGATCTAGACCCAGAAACTGAAGCGATTGTTACCATTGGATCAAAAGAGGGGTTGGCTAACTTAGCACAAGCTGTTGTAGGCAATGGAGACACTGTATTAGTGCCCAACCCCGCCTACCCAATTCACCCATATGGGTTTGTGATTGCTGGCGCAGATATTCAACACGTGCCTTGTGGCCCTGATGATGATTTTTTTGCAGAGCTTGAACGCTCAATTAAAAACACCTTTCCTAAGCCTAAAATGTTGGTACTTAATTACCCGTCCAACCCCACCACTGAATGTGTCGAATTAGAGTTTTTTGAACGCGTTATCAAAATCGCCAAAGAGCATGAGATTTGGGTAATTCAAGATCTAGCCTATGCTGATATTGTTTTTGATGGCTATGTAGCACCCAGTATTTTGCAAGTTGAGGGCGCAAAAGACATTGCGGTTGAATTCTTCTCTTTGTCAAAAAGTTACAATATGCCAGGTTGGCGTGTGGGCTTTATGGTTGGCAACCCACTGCTTGTTGCCGCTCTGGCAAAAATTAAATCCTATCTCGATTATGGTATGTTTACCCCAATCCAGGTAGCCGCCATTGAAGCGTTGGAAGGCGACCAAAGCTGTGTTAAAGAGATTTCAAACATGTATCAAGAGCGTCGTGATGTCTTATGTGGCGGCCTACAATCCATTGGTTGGGATGTTACCCCGCCCAAAGCCACCATGTTTGTTTGGGCTAAAATCCCTGAATTTTATCAAGAAATGGGGTCGTTAGAATTCACCAAGAAGTTACTCAAGATAGCAAAAGTAGGTGTTTCGCCTGGCGTTGGTTTTGGTGATTATGGTGATAATTACGTGCGTTTTGGTCTTATTGAAAACGAACACCGTACTCGTCAAGCAGTTCGAGGTATTCGAGAAATGTTTAAACAAGATGGGTTGCTGTGAAGCTATCAGCCGAACAATTTAAACAATCAAAAAACAAGTGCTTAACGCTATTAGGCATGTCAGGCGTTGGTAAAACACACCTGTCAAAATTACTTAGCAATGAAGACAAGTGGTACCATTATTCAGGCGATTATCGTATCGGTGCCGAATACCTTAATCAGGCAATTCTTGATAACATTAAATACAACATCAGACAGGATGATTGGTTGGGTGGATTATTAGACAACCAGTCTATTAGTATTGAAAATCACATCACCTCTGATAACTTGTCATCAGTTTCTGCTTTTTTGGGCAAAGTTGGCAACCCCGAGCAAGGTGGTTTGCCGATTGATGAGTTTACTCGCCGTCAAGCGCTGCACCGAGAGGCTGAAGTTAACACCATGCTGGATGTACCTCAGTTTATTAAGAAATCATCCCAACAAGGGTTTAACCACTTTATCAATGATGCTGGCGGCAGCTTATGCGAGCTTGATGATGACAAAGTGTATCAAACCCTTGCTGAACACACACTAATCCTCTATATACGAGCCAGCAAGGTCAACAAATCAGCGTTGATTGAGCGTGCACAAACACACCCTAAGCCCTTGTATTACCAAGCGAATTTCTTAAAAGAACAGCTGGCTGTTTATCTAACTGAAAACAACCTGACTTACGTAGCACAAATTAACCCCGATGCTTTTGTTGGCTGGATTTTTCCACAATTGCTTGCGCACAGAGTGCCAAAATATGAAGCCATTGCACAAAAATACGGCTACACCATTGATAGTGAAGATCTGTATCAATGCAAAAACGCAAACGAAGTGTATGAACTCATCAATGGAGCGTTAGATTAATGCCACTCATTGCTCATTCTAGCTTACCTTCATTCACACGCCTAGAGCAAGAAGGGGAAACCATCTTGTCTAAAGATCGCGCCAACCATCAAACCATTCGCGAGCTGCATATTGGCCTGTTGAACATGATGCCAGACGCAGCACTTGAGGCCACCGAAAGGCAATTTTTCCGCCTCGTTGGGCACTCAAATCAGATTGCGCAATTCTACTTACACCCGTTTACGCTTTCCTCGATCAAACGTGGCGATAAAGCCCAAGCTCATGTTGATCAACATTATCAAAGTTTTGACGACATCAAAGCGCAAGGCTTAGACGCACTTATTATTACAGGCGCTCACATTGAAGAAGCTGACTTACAAAAAGCACCTTTTTATGATCAGCTCAAAGAGGTAATTGAGTGGTCATATGATAATATCACTTCGACTTTATGCTCTTGCTTAGCCACCCACGCGGTGCTAGAATTTCGTTATGGACAAAAAAGACAAGCCATTGGCGAAAAGTGTTGGGGCGTATTTCCACACCAAGTGCTTGACCGACAACATCCGCTCATGAGCGGTGTCAACACTTGTTTTGATGTGCCGCATTCCCGTTTTAATGAAATTTCCAAAGCACAGTTTGACAAAGCAGGTGTTAAGATATTGGTCGATAGTAAGGTCGGTGCACACTTATGTGTCAGTGAAGACTTGCTTAGAATTGTATTTTTCCAAGGACACCCAGAATACGACACCATTAGCCTACTAAAAGAATACAAGCGTGAGGTGATCTCATTTTTAAATAAAGACAGAAAAGACTATCCGTCTTTTCCAAGCAATTATTTAAGTCCACAAAATAAAGCCATCTTAAACGAGTTTAAAACTAAACTGCTCGATGGCGAGTTTAATATAAACGACTTCCCTGAAGCGCTGATCAGCCAAACCTTGGGCAACACCTGGCATGATGCTACCAGCGGTATAATCAATAACTGGATTGGCTGTGTTTATCAAGTCACTCACGAAGACATTAATAAACCGTTTATGGACGGCATTGACCCGAACGACCCGCTCAACCTAAAATAATGAGTTCAATTTCAAAACCACTATTACAGTGGTTTGATCAGCATGGGCGGCACTCCTTGCCCTGGCAGGCGTCACACAGCAGTCCGGCCAATATTTACCATGTTTGGCTTAGTGAAATCATGTTGCAACAAACGCAAGTCAGCACAGTAATCGATTATTTTAATAATTTTATTCACCACTTTCCAAGCCTGGCAATATTAGCCGATGCTAGCGAAGACAATGTTTTAGCGCAATGGGCTGGGCTGGGTTATTATGCTAGAGCGCGTAATCTACATAAAAGCGCGAAAATTATTATGCAGGATTATCAGGGAGTGTTTCCCGATAACATTGAACAGGTTGTGGCCTTGCCAGGTATTGGCGAATCAACGGCAGGTGCTATTTTATCCATTAGCCACAACCAAAATCATGCCATATTAGATGGCAACGTAAAGCGTGTATTGTCTCGATACCACCAAGTAAAAGGCCATTATGGTCAAGCCCATACACTCAAACAACTTTGGGTGCTAGCCAAACAACACACGCCCAACACGCGCAACAATGACTACACTCAAGCCATTATGGATCTTGGTGCAACGCTGTGTACTCGTTCTAATCCAGACTGTGGCCGGTGCCCCGTTCAGCAAGGGTGTCAGGCTTATCGGCATAATACGCAAACCGAATACCCAAATCCCAAGCCAAAGAAAAACAAGCCCAGTCGCTCAATTGCAATGCTGATTTATCAAAACAAACAAGGGCAGATCTATCTAGAAAAAAGACCGCCTAAAGGTATTTGGGGCGGATTATGGAGTTTTGTAGAGTGTGAAGATAGCTCTCAAGTTATTATGCGCACTATCCAACAGTTTGATGCAAGTGCTCACATCAATAAAATGCTTAAACCCATCAAGCATAGCTTTACTCACTACAATTTAATCATCAACCCTATTATTGTTGACTGCTTGGAACAGGCCCACGGATTTCAGTCGATTAATCAACTAAAAGTCGGAGTGCCAACGCCTGTGAATAAAATCTTAGCACAATTAGATTAAAATAGCCGTTATGCAACTTATTCGCGGGTTACACAATTTAAAGAATCATGCTGGTAGTGTTGTCACCATTGGCAACTTTGACGGCGTGCATGTCGGCCACGAGAAAATCATTCTAAGGCTGGTTGAGTCAGCCAAAGCACTGGGGTTGCCTTCAGTGCTCATCTCCTTTTCACCAACCCCCCAATGTTTTTTTGGTCGGGAACAAGCCACACTAAGCAACTTTAAAGAAAAACACCAACTACTGGATCGCCTTGGTGTGGATAAACACTTGTTAATCTACTTTAATCAGACTTTTTCTGAACTTAAGGCTAAAGACTTTATTCAGCAAGTTTTGTTGGATAAGCTCAACATGAAGCACTGTTTAATTGGAGATGATTTTCGCTTTGGGAAAAAACGACAAGGCGATTTAGGTCTGTTGCAAAGTTTGTCAAAAACCAAAGGCTTTAGCGTGGAAAATACCCAGAGCGTGCTGTGCAATGACTGTCGCGCAAGCAGCTCAGAAATTCGAACACTGCTTGCCCATGGCGATTTAGCTGCTGTCACTCAAATGCTGGGGCGTGAGTTTTCAATCTCAGGGAAAATTATTCATGGTCAACAAAAAGGGAGAACCATTGGCTTTCCTACCATCAACATCCCTATTAAACGCAAAATTAGCCCGGTTTTGGGCGTGTTCGCAACCACGGTTGAAGTTCAAGGTTCAGTTTTTCAAGGGGTGTGTAATATTGGTAATCGCCCAACGATTAATGGCGAAGAAATATTATTAGAGGTATTTTTATTTGATTTTGATCGTGACGTTTATGGGTTTGAAGCCAAGGTTGTGTTTAAGCACAAAATCAGAGACGAAGAAAAATTTGATAGTTTTAAAGCACTAAAACAACAAATCGAACTTGACACTCAACAGGCAAAAGCCTTCTTTAAAGTCTAAGAAACCAATTTCCAGCCTATAGTTTTTCCTGCCATAAACGGCACAACGGTCGTGTTGGCAAAAGGATAGCTATCAGGCACAACCCAGTCTTGTTTTTTTAGGGTGATGGTTTCTGTGTTGTGCGGCAGGCCGTAAAAATCAGCACCAAATATGGATGCAAAGCCTTCAAGTTTATCTAATGCGTTTTGAGATTCAAACGCGCTCGCGTATAGCTCAATCGCACAATGTGCGCTGAGAATACCGGCACAACCACAGCTTGATTCTTTATCAGTTTTTGCGTGTGGCGCAGAGTCTGTACCTAAGAAAAACTTAGCATTGCCACTTGTGGCCGCAGACAATAGCGCTTTTTGGTGTGGGTTTTCCCGCTTTAAAATTGGCAAGCAAAAATAATGTGGCTTGATACCACCCACCAACATGTCGTTACGATTTGCCAGCAAATGATGCGGGGTTATCGTCGCAGCAATGTTTTCACTTGCAGACAAAACAAAATCAACGGCGTCTTTGGTAGTGATGTGCTCAAATACAATTTTCAATTCAGGAAAATCTTGAACAACCTGAATCAATATCCGCTCAATAAAAACTGCTTCCCGGTCAAAGATGTCAATAGTGGCATCGGTCACCTCACCGTGCACCAATAGCGGCATACCTAATTGCTGCATTTTTTCTAATGCAGGATATATATTGGTAATATCTGTTACTCCGCTGTCTGAATTAGTGGTGGCCCCGGCCGGATAAAGCTTGGCCGCCACGACTAAACCACCGTCAACAGCCGCTTGGATTTGTTCTGGTGTGGTGTTGTCTGTTAGGTATAAAACCATCAGCGGTGTGAAGTCGCTATCTTCTGGCAGGGCACTCATAATTTCTTGATGATACTGCTGAGCCTGAACAGCGTCACTAACGGGTGGTGTTAGGTTTGGCATAATAATAGCTCTACCCATTTGCGAAGCCGTCATACCAACCACTGATTTAAGCATCTCACCCGAACGCACATGCAAATGCCAATCATCGGGGCGAATAATTTGTAACGTATCATTGTGCTGCATAAATGGCTCCTAATATTCTCGCACCTTTAGCACCTGTCACCAACGGCAAGCTTGAGGTTTTCCCTGCTAATGTTTGCTGTGCAAAGAACCCAAAAGCGGCAGCCTCAACATAATCAACCGGCATGCCTAAATCGTTTGTGGTGGATACCTCGCTATAAGGATTTAAATAAGCTAGGCGCTCAGCTAAAAATAAATTATGCACGCCACCGCCGCAAAGATAGACATCTGCACCTTTGGTAATCTGTTGACTAATGCTCATGGCCGTTAATTCTACCAAAGTTCTTTGCACATCAGCAGGGCTTTCATCGCCAGTTAAGTAAGTTGTAAGCCAGGCCAAATTAAAATATTCTGGACCTGTGCTTTTTGGTGCTGGTTTTTTAAAATATTCGTCTGCTAACAGAGCGCTCAATAAACGCTTGTCAATAAGGCCAGATCTCGCCCAAATACCGTCTCGGTCATAGTCTAACTGTTTAGATTTTTTAATCCAATTGTCTAACAGGGTGTTGGCAGGGCCGGTATCAAAGCCCGTAACAACGCCTTTTAAAACTTGTGTTAAATTAGCAATACCACCCAAATTAATTATCACACCTTCTTTGCCTTGTAATAAATGCTGATGATACATAGGTGTTAACGGTGCACCTTGGCCTGCAGCGGCAATATCATTCATACGAAAATCACTAACCACAGCAATACCAGAGCGTTCTGCAATAATAGCGCCATGTCCAATCTGCATAGAGTATTCACCACCTTGGTGGAAGATAGTTTGGCCGTGTGAGCCAATCACCTTGATATCTGCTGCCAAAATATTAGCGCTTTCGAGTAAAGCAGCGACCACATCAGCAAAAAAATGAGCAACCTGTGTATCAATATCTGCCAAATCTTTTAAATGGGTTTTTCCGCCCTGTGTCAGTGCTTGCAGCTGTTGTTTTAACAATTTCGGATAAGGCAGGTAAATTTGCGCCAACAGTTGCGTTGCCTTTGTATCAATAACGACCGCATCAACACCATCTAAGCTGGTGCCGGACATAAGGCCGATACAAAGGTTAGCCATGGCAGTTTTTGTACTTTTTACCAGAACCACAAGGGCAAAGATCGTTACGCCCTACTTTTTCAACTTTTGTTTGCTCGTCTTCTTGTGTAGCAGCCTCAACTTCGTGATCGTCTACACCGGTTGTGCCAAGCGCTTCATGTTGTGCCTGCGCTTCTTCGTTGTTTTGCTGCTCAACATCGTCAGCTTTGGTGTTTTCGTTAATGGTAACACTGGACAATGATTTTACAATTTCAATGTTGATGGTCTCTAATAAAGACTCAAACATAGTAAAAGATTCGCGTTTGAACTCTTGTGTTGGGTTTTTTTGTGCATAACCACGTAAGTTCACACTTTGACGCAAGTAATCCATTGCCGCTAAATGCTCCTTCCAATAATGATCCAATGTTTGCAACATGACTGCTTTTTCAAATCCGCGCATTGATTCAGCACCAACAATTCCTTCTTTGTAATCACATATTGCGCCAAGCCCTTGGACGATTCTACTCTCAAGCTCATCAACATCAACACCTTCATCTAGCCACTGTTGTAGTGGAAAGTCCGCCGAGTAGTCTGCTTTTAAAGCATTATGTAGACCTTCAGTATCCCAGTCTTCCTCGGCTTGCTCTGCTGAAATATAGCCTATAAACAAATCGCCAATCACACCCTCACGGATTTGAATAAAGCGGTCTTGTACATCATTGACGCTCATAAGCTCATCACGTAATTGGTAAATTACCCGACGCTGATCATTGGCGACATCGTCATATTCTAATAGGTGTTTACGCGCATCGTAGTTCATGCCCTCAACTTTTTTCTGTGCATTTTCAATCGCACGATTCACCATTTTATGCTCAATTGCCTCGCCTTTTTCCATGCCCAATCTCTGCATCATTGCTGCCATTTTTTCACTGGCAAAAATACGCATTAGATTGTCTTCAAGCGAAAGATAAAAACGCGTAGAACCAACATCGCCTTGACGGCCCGAACGACCACGCAACTGATTATCTACACGACGAGACTCATTGCGCTCGGTACCGACAATATGTAATCCGCCAGCTTGAATAACTGCCTCGTGCTGCTCCGCCCAATCTGCTTTTTGTTTATCGTTAGCATCTTCGACTAATTTACCGCCCAACACAATATCTGTGCCTCGACCCGCCATGTTGGTAGCAATTGTAACCGCACCAATGCTGCCCGCATTGGCAATAATTTGCGCCTCACGTTCGTGTTGTTTAGCGTTTAACACTTCATGGTTAATTTTTCTTTGCTCTAAAAGGGCGGAGATGGCTTCAGAATTTTCAATACTACTGGTGCCCACTAAGACAGGCTGCCCGCTCTTTTGACAACTTTCTACATCCAACGCAATTGCTTCAAGCTTTTCTTCTAATGTTAGGTAAATCTGATCAGACATGTCGTTACGGGTCGAAGGCTGGTTAGGTGGAACAACCACAGTTTCAAGCGCATAAATATCTTGGAACTCTACCGCTTCAGTGTCGGCCGTACCGGTCATGCCAGAAAGTTTGTTATAAAGTCTAAAATAATTCTGGAAAGTAATCGAAGCTAGTGTTTGGTTTTCTTTTTTAATGCTCACGCTTTCTTTGGCTTCAATGGCTTGATGTAGGCCTTCTGACCAGCGACGCCCTGGCATGGTTCTGCCAGTAAATTCATCAACAATGACAACTTCATCCTCTTGGACAATATAGTCCACGTCTTTTTGGAATAAAACATGGGCACGCAATGCTGAGCTGATATGCTGCATCAACAAGATATTGCTGGCATCGTACAGGCTTGCACCTTCAGGCAAAGCACCTGCATTGATCAACATCTCTTCTGCTTTGGCGTGACCATCGTCAGTTAAAAAGACTTGCTTGTGTTTTTCATCAACCGTGTAATCGCCTGCTTCTTTAATCACAATCTCTTTACCTTCACCGCTTTCCGTCTGCTTGTTGAAACTAGGGATCATTTTATTAATTGCTTGATAAACAGCTGAATAGTCGTCAGCAGGGCCAGAAATAATAAGCGGAGTTCTGGCTTCATCAATCAGAATAGAGTCAACTTCATCAATAATCGCAAAATTAAGCTCGCGCTGTACTTTTTGCTCAGTGGTAAAGGCCATGTTGTCTCTTAAGTAATCAAAGCCTAATTCGTTGTTGGTTGCATAAACAACGTCGCATGCGTAAGCCACTTGTTTATCTTCTGGTGGCATGCTAGAAGTAACAATGCCCACGCTCAAATCTAAAAAATTAAAGACTTTGCCCATCCACTGCGCATCACGAGCAGCCAAATAATCATTTACTGTGACTACATGAACGCCTGCACCACCTAGCGCATTCAAATAAGCGGGTAAAGTAGCCACTAAAGTTTTACCTTCACCCGTGCCCATTTCTGCAATATTACCTTCATTGAGCACCATGCCGCCAATCATTTGTACATCATGATGCCTAAGTCCAAGTACACGAACACTAGCCTCTCGAATTACCGCAAAAGCAGCCGGAAGTAATGAATCTAAAGTAACTTGCTGCTCTAACTGTTGTTTAAAAAATTGCGTTTTAGCGCTAAGTTCTTTATCGCTTAGCCCTTGCAGTTCAGTCTCTAGTGCGTTGATCTGATCAACTGCTTTAGAAAGCTTTTTTATTAAGCGGTCATTGCGAGAGCCTACAATCTTGGCAACAACTTTATTTATAATGTTCATTGGTGTGAATAAAACGTAATTTTAAAAATGGCTCTATTTTCGCACAGATGTTATGATACAGATAGCCCTTTACAAGGTTCATTTTATGAATTTAAAGTTAATATTTAAACAATAACTCATGTCTTCGGAAAAAAATAACACGACCAATCTGTCAAACTACACACCCAAAGGCAAGTTGGGCGTTTTATTTGCCCAGGCCAAAATGTTTAATCAGCTGAACGACCAACTGTCAACGCTACTGCCTAAGGCCTTTAAAACATTATCCTTGTGCGCTCTAAAAGACAACACAGCTACGTTTGTTACGCACAATCAGGCGGTGGCCTTTCGAGCCCAAAAACAACAGGACGCTTTGCTGGATATTCTCAAAAATTTAGACACCTTATCAAGTGTCCAAAAAATCATCATCAAAGTTGATTTGACAGAATATTAGAAGAATTAACTATTATATAAAGCTGATATACATTATAATTATTGGGTTTTTATTTAAACATATTCACACACAAAGGACAGTAACCTTATGTCAGGACAAGAAATAGACCTTAAGAAAAGACGTTTTCTAACTAACGCAACAAGCGTAGTTGGTGCCGTCGGCGTTGGCTTTGTAGCATGGCCGTTTTTAGCATCATGGATGCCTTCAGCAAGAGCAAAAGCAGCCGGTGCACCCGTTGATGTTGATATTAGCAAATTAGAATCAGGGCAGCTGGTTCGCGTGCTTTGGCGCAAAAAACCGGTTTGGATTTTCAAACGTGACTCTTCTGTTATTGCTAACTTAAAAACGTTAGACGCCGAGTTAACAGACCCTAATAACGAAGAAGATCAACAGCCTATTTATGCTAAAAACACGTACCGTTCAATTAAAGCAGAGGTTGCGGTTATTGTTGGTGTTTGTACACACCTAGGCTGTTCACCAACCTACCGACCAGAATTAGGCGCGGCAGATTTAGGTGGCGACGCATGGAAGGGTGGTTTCTACTGTCCATGTCATGGCTCGAAGTTTGACCTGGCTGGCCGTGTTTATTCAGGCGCTCCAGCACCAACTAACTTAATCATACCACCATATCATTTTGTGTCTGATTCGTTGATTCGAATTGGTGTTGACCCAAAAGCATCTTAGGAGAAAACCATGGATAACAATAAAAGCTGGATCGATCAAAGATTTCCACTAACCAAGGTTTGGAATGAACACTTAGCCGAGTACTACACCCCTAGAAACTTTAACTTCTGGTATTTCTTTGGCTCATTAGCAATGCTAGTATTGGTCATGCAAATCGTTACGGGTATCTTCTTAACCATGCACTTTAAGCCAGACGCAGCCAATGCGTTTGCATCCGTTGAATACATCATGCGTGATGTAGACTGGGGCTGGTTGATTCGCTACTTGCACTCAACAGGTGCATCAGCATTCTTCATTGTGATCTACTTGCATATGTATCGTGGCTTGTTATACGGCTCTTATAAGGCGCCGCGTGAACTCATCTGGATTCTAGGTATGGTGCTTTACATTGCACTAATGGCAGAGGCCTTCATGGGTTATGTATTGCCATGGGGTCAAATGTCTTACTGGGGTGCGCAAGTAATTATCTCTTTATTTGGCTCAGTTCCCTTTATTGGTCCTGAACTATTAACATGGATCCTGGGTGATTACGCTGTAGGTGATCCCGCACTGAACCGCTTCTTCTCATTGCATGTT